>Ga0099822_1009120_pt1 | contig 12568 bp, 13 predicted proteins | sample CowpeawhiteBW_FD_76839 | JGI IMG/M metagenome (GOLD analysis project Ga0099822, IMG submission 76839) | Root nodule microbial communities of legume samples collected from California USA - Cow pea white BW | ecosystem: Host-associated > Plants > Roots > Nodule | place: USA: California | collected... | reverse complement strand
TTCTGAGTTCGCTTCCAAAACGAGTGGCAAGTTTTGAAGGCCCGTAGAGACATCAAAAGTCGTGGTTCCACCGACTGCCACAATAGAGCACATAGTTGGAAATCTGCTTGTTTCCACTGTTCATCTTTTTCAGAAGGTACGTGGCTGCCATCTTTCTCAAGGTGTTCGTGGTGTCCTTGACCGAGAAACCACATCTCGACGGCAGCGGACCAAGATAAGTAATTTTGGCAATTTAGTTTCTTGGACATGATGCAGGGGCTTCCGGAGAATGAAATAGCACTCCCAGTACATCCAGTGGCCATGATATGATCAAGAGAATAAACAAAAACAGAAAGGATCTCGGAAAACAGTGAAACAGTGACAATTTTCGAATTTGAAGGTGTCGATTTCCACAAGAGGTGCTACTGGACTTCACCGGAACAGAGATTTGAGGGTCAAAACGGGTAGAGGAGGCTCCGGCGACGGCGACAGAGGTGGCGCGACGACGAACTGGTGACTGGAAGGCGGCGCGTGGGCGGCACGCGCCTGACTGCAGCGAACAGAGTTGACGTGCGTGGAGGCGCGTGACGACGGCGCTGCCTGCGACACCAGCGGGGTTGGCTGTCGCGCGGAGAGGCAGTTCAAATCCGGTGGTTTCCGGACGGAACTGCGTGGGTGACGGCGGCGGACGACGGCGAACGGTGGTGGACAGCGGTGGACAGCAGCGGACAGCGGCGAAGGGCTGCAGACAGTGGCGGACAGTGTTGAAATGTTGTTTGACAGTGTTGGGTAGTTCAGAAACGAGGTTAAACGAACTTGGACAGCCGCGGACAGCGGCGATGACTAACGGCGATCAACCGCGGACAGCGGTGACGGACCAGATGAGACAGAAACCAGAGCGGGATCGACCCGCTGTGATACCAACTTGAGACTGAGACTTTAAAATATGAGTAGTGGACAAGAGTACCACTCTCCTCTTCTATTTATAATGAAGCAAGTACATATGAAAAGACTACTCTAAGATACTAGGCATGATTACATGCAACAGTAGATACGGCAGTAGATAGTTTCCCACACTCAATACCCTACACATAGGGTTAATGATACAATAGGTAATAATTCTAACAGTTGAAATTTTGTTTGTAAAATAGGATCAAGTCGTCAGGGTGAAGGACGGCATTACAGGTAAAGTCATCCTCCACCCTGCCAGTTTCTTTTTTTTTTTTTAAAAAAAAGCAAAGTCGTACCATAGGAGGCCGGTTTCTGTTCATTTCAAAAAGTGAAGTCGTCCTCACACATGACGACTTCACTTTCCAGATTTTTTATTTATTTTTTAAAAAATAGGTTTGAATGGGGGCAGCCATGGCTAGAATCATGGTCAACAGAGCTTGGAAAAATGGCAGTATGGTGATTATTGTCACATTCACGTTGTGCATGGCGAAGAGCCTTGCCATGTCCACCACCAGAATTAGGTGACTGGTTGAGATGAAGGAAAGAAAAATAGCGTCGGCGTTTCAACTCACCTTTGATCTCATAAGACCCCATGGTTATGGATCTATAATGGAGAATGATCATTTCATATATAAAATTGCAACGAAAATATATAAAAAAAAAAAAACAAAACTGAAAAAATGAAGTCGTTATACACCACGACGACTTCACTTTTGAAAAAAATACAAACCGAAAACTAAAAACACGACTTCGCTTTTAAAAAAAAAAAAAAAAAAAAAAAAACCAACGCGAAAACCAAAAAACCACAATTAATTGAAAAAAAAAAAAAAAAAAGAGAAACCGGCAGGGTTGAGGACGACTTCACTTGTAATGTCGTCCTCATCCCTAACAACTTAACCCTATTTTACAAAAAAAATTCAGCGAACCCATTTTTACAAATTACAATTCAAATGAACCCCAAAATACAAAAATGCCCACAACAGCAGTTGTGAACTCAAGTGACCAACTTGTTCCGTTATCAGTATGGCTCCTATAGACCCCCATGTCAATTATACACGTGATAGACTTGGCACATTTGATGTGTCGAAAACTGTTAATATTAAGATTTCTACAGAATATTAAGAAATATAAAAGAATAGGTAATGAATTTGAGAGTGTAAATTTCCCTCTCCTAGGATCTCATTTATAACAACTTTGGATACATCAAATACAAAGTATGAAATGGAAGAGAAGAGAATCTGAAAAGATATATCTTGGAACTAGGTACAGCCCAAAGCACACCACCTTTACAAAAACTATTTAAGACTGTTTATTATAACAAGAATAAAGGTCTAGGAAATCTAAACACTCTTGTGGCTAATCATTATTCTTATAAGTTGCATTTTATGGTTACTGCTCTCAAATGTAATCTCTCAAAGAATTATTATATACAGTGAACCTGCTAGGTGCTTCCTTACAAGCATTGTCCTAAGTCTCTTTTCTTCAACATCATATATAAGAACCTACCAGCTTGAAGTAGCGCTGGAATAGCTTCAAAATTTATGGTAAAATATTATGTTACAGAGTAGCCAATAGAGCATGCCGCACCCCGGCACCAGTAGTTTGTTCAGCATTGCAACTTAGGGTTGTGGCCATCGTTGCACAGCCAAAATCATACAAATAGCACAGTTTTGCAGAGATCAGACACCATTTAGGTTTAGCTTAAGGGACTTAACTACTGGTTGGGGAACAGGGTAAAAGTGTAACTTTCATTTTAACCTATAACACAGTTTTCACTCCCCCTCTTTCTCAAAATCAGCACTTCCCTCCCACATTCCGCCTTTCAACATCCTACATTCTGCCACTACTTCCAGCAGTGTTTCCAGTGACAGTTCCACCTGTGCTACAACCTAACCTGCAAGTTCCCACATAAACTACATTACTTTTCTCTTTTCTATTCAGCTTCAATGGTTTCATGTGGCTTATCACCCTCAGCCACTCAACCTGTGCAGCCAGACTCTTGCTGTTTTCCTATTCTGGACATGGTGATATGTTGTTTTGCAGCTTTTTCTGTTTGCGACCGCATGATCAATTCTGATTTTAGGGTTTTTTTTCTTTATTTTTATGCAAATATAATACATACATAATGCAATATAAATCTACTTAAGGATCAAAATACCATTCTGATAGGTTTCTTGGTTAAAGGAACCAGAAAAGCAAAAACGTACTCCCAGGCTTACTGGATATACCTCGTATTATTGCTTTTTAGGAGAAAAGAACAGAAAGAAAGTTTACAAGGGACAATGTTCCCTTTCCACACAATTACACTGATTCTGTCAACAACACCCAAAACAATCCAAAAAAGTCTCCATGCCAAAGGACCCAGCTCTTATATATAGACTTTCAACACCTCCAGAACTCTCTCTAACTCAGCTTGTTGCTTTTGTGTTAAACCCCTCACCAATTCGTCTTCCTTGTCCAGCTCTGTCGTCCCCATAACCCAAACTAGTGTCACAGCTTCAATTTTAGTCTCCTTCAACAAACCTTGTGGAGTTACAATCTTTTTGGTTAAGGATGGGTCCCCCTTAATCTGAACCTGCTGTCCCTTTGCATTAAAACTAATGGTTATGGTAGAAAATTGAAATGTAACTATTGCTCAAAGATTGTGAGTGGAAGAATATTTAGATTCAAACATCATCTTGCTGGAACTAAGGAGGATTCTGAACCTTGTGCTTCTGCTCAGAAGAAATAAAAAATTTGATTATAAAAATAGTTGCAGAAGCTAAGGAAGCTTCATTAAAGAGAAGAAAGTTAAATGTAATTGATGAAGACCATGAAGAAAGTGAGACTGTTGAAGGAGGACAAGGGTGTTTGGTTTTAAAGGAAAACAAGTTGCCACTACTAGTAAGCGGGGAGTCCAAGCAACTATAAATTAAATGATGAAAAGAGGATACAAAGAAGTTGATACTCAAGTGGCTGAACTCTTTTACACAAATGCAATTTCTTTTGAATGTATTAGAAATCCAGCATTGGCAAAGATGTGTGACATGATGGTAAATTTGGAGTTGGCTACAAACCACCATCTTATCATGATATTAGAGAGAAGCTCTTGAAACAAGTTGTGAACAAAACAGATTTAATCCTTGAGGAATATAAGGAAGAGTGGAACAGAATTGGTTGTACCATCATGTCTGATGGTTGGACATACAAAAAAAGACGTTATATTTGCAACTTCTTGGTGAATAGTCCTAAAGGGACGATTTTTCTTTAGTCACTTGGCACCTCAAACATTTCAAAAACAGTTGATAAAGTATTCAAGATATTAGATGACGTTGTTGAGTTTGTTGAAAAAATTGTAGTTCAAGTTGTTACTGATAGTGCTACAAATTTCAAGCCAGTTGGAGATTTGTTGATGCAAAAAAGGGAAAAATTGTATTGGACTCCATGTGCAGCACACTGCATTGATTTGATCTTTGAAGACTTTGAAAAGAATTTTAAGGTCCATCAATTGACAATACTAGGGAGAAGAGTAGAACACGTGGTATTAGATAGTCGGTTTTGGAAGAATGTCTCCACATGCCTAAAAGTCGTTGCCCCTGTTATGGTGGTCTTAAGATTGGTGAACTCATGTAAAACCCGCAATGGGTTTCATTCATGAAGAGATGGACAATTTTAACAATATTAAGAAGAGGTAAAATTTCAAACTTTTACTCATTCAAAGTTTAATTACTTGTGTGAAATTATTTCTAATATAGCATAATTGGTTTGGTATTGAATCTAGTTATGAACAGGTTTGGAGAATAATGATGTTGGATGGGATAATCAACTTCATAGGCCTTTGCATGCAACTGCCTATTTTCTCAACTCCCTCTTCCACTATGAACCTAACTTTAGATATGATGAGGGTGGAGAGGTGAAAGAAGGATTGTATACGTGCAAGAGAAGATTGGTACCAGATTTGGAAGTAAGAAGAAAAATTAATCTGCAAATCGTTGAATTTCATTTTGTTAGAGGACTGGTTGGAATGGAAGATGCACAAGAATGCAAGAAAGCATTAAATCCTGGGGAGTGGTGGGAAATGTTTGGGAATGGAACTCCGGAGTTGAAGAGATTTGCTATTCGAATTCTAAGTTTGACTTGTAGTTCTTCAGGATGTAAGCGTAATTGGAGCTCATTGAAATGGTAATTTAAATTATTTATAATTTATAATTTTCTTTATTAGGTTAATGTCTTTACTAACATTTGATATTTCATTTTAGGTTCATAGAAAGAGAATGAACTGTTTGCACCAGAAAAAGATGAATGATGTAGTTTATGTGATGTATAACTTGTAGTTGAAAAGTAGACATTGGAAAAGCGATTGCTCTTCCATTTAATGACATTGAATCAAATGATGAATGAATAACTGAAGAGGCAAATGATGTTGTTGAGATGAGCAAGCTCAAGGTGAAAATGTTCACATAGATGGAGCAACAACAAATCCAGTTCTAGATGCTCTTGATAACATAACTTTTGATGCCAATGAGGATGCACAAATTTCATCAGGAGAAGAGTTGGATGAAGATGATGATGGAGATGATTATGTCATTAGAGGATTAGACATAGACACTTGACATTTGAATTTATGTTTTACAATATTTGTATGAACTTATTTATTTCATGTACTTTTAAGTTATATAATTTTGTGGACTTATTTGAATTAGGATGTTATTCATAAAATTCTTTTTTCATGTGAAGTAAACTCTTACGAGTTTTCAAGTCAGGTTTACTGCTATCACGAGTTTACGTAAACTCTCGAGTTTGACAACCTTAGATATTATACCATACTAATTCAACATTTCAACACCACAATTAATCAAAATAGTAGACAAGAATGCCATAACACCATAATGCCTCTATTGACTACAATATATTGGCTACTATTAAGTAAAGGATATGGGAGTCCCCAGAAAAGCAACCAAGGCCAACCAACCAGAGATAGGTGACTTTGGTGGAGATGAGGCGTCGAACAGAAACTAGAGAAGCAGTTGTTGTTGACGAATAGGGAAGGGGGAAGAAAAATATGGACTACAATATATTGGCTACTATACTATTTACTAAAATATATTGGCTTCTATTAGTTAAAGGATATGGGCGTCCCAGAAAAGCCCCCAAGGCCAGCCAGCCAAAGATAGGTGACTCTAGTGTATATGAGGTGCCGAACATGAACTAGAGAAGCGGTTGTTGACGAATAGGTAAGGGGGGAAGAAAAACATGGACTAAAGGGGGTATTAGGGATTTTAGGCAATCTAAAAGGGGATAAGTTTCATTTCAGCTTTTATAAACCCTCAAAACAATGCAGTTTTGAGGGCAAAGAGGGAGATTGACCCATTTATCTGTTGGGAAACTATTGTGCCAAGTCAGCCAGTGTTTTAAGCCCCCAAAAGGAACTTGGCCACAAGAGCCACAATGTGTTTCCATGATTCCAGATCTGTAGCTGCCAAAGGTCTCCATTCCCACCACTATGATAGGGAATATGAGAAAAGCCTCTCTTCCAGTGGCTTCCCCTTCACAAAGAGCAAATGTTCAGTTTACAAATGACAACTTATCCCCTCCATCATACTATCCAACCCTATTTAATATATAATAAATTCACGCACAGCAGGCTAATATTAGAAAGTAAATTGAGAAAGCATACATCATGCCATCAATGTATTAACAACTAAGTTTACCACCCTTGTCGATGAACTATCCTACCCTACTTAATATCTAATAAGTTAACACACACCAAGCTAATATTAGAAAGTACATTACATTGAGAAAGCATACATCATGCCATGAATGTACTAACAACTTAGTTTACCACCCAAGTCCTAACTTCCAACATGAACTAGCCTGAATACTGGACTAATAAATATCATAGAATAGAACACAGGTTAACCAGTTACCCCCCACTTAGTGGCATAACGTGTAGCTCTTGTATAGATTCACAAATTAAGGATTCAAATAAACAACCCAGTAGACTAGTATAAGCAGCAGCCGGAACAAAAGAAACTATCAACACAGAGAAGAATAACTTTAACAGCAAAAAATAATACCTGCATATGAGATCTTGCACGCTCATTTGCCTCCAATGCTTTTTGCTGGTTTTTAATTTGTTCTTCTCGAGTCCTCTCAAAAGTGTCATAATTTCCTTTATAAGTAGTCAACTTTTGGTTTTGCAAGTGAACTATATCAGTAACCACCTGGGAATGCAGTTAACATGTTAAAAACTATGCTAGTAACACATTTAGGGAAAGCACTAAACCAACACAATATCTGATCAAATCAAGATAAGCTGATATGTTACCGTGTTTAAAAATTCTCTAGCATGTGAAACAACAATAAATGTTTTTGGCCATTTAACTAAGTACGACTCAAGCCATAAGACAGCATGAAGATCAAGATGATTCTGCAAAAAAACAAAATTCATAAATTCTATAAACTGAGGCATCCATGAATCACATAAGAAACTTCGAATGATGAGTCACCGTAGGCTCGTCAAGAAGCAATATATCAGGCTCTATAAACAGTGCACGAGCAAGAGCTATTCGCATCCGCCATCCTCCTGAAAATGTTTTTGTTGCCTTCTTCTGCATCTCAGGAGAGAAACTCAAACCCTGAAATTGCCCTTGATCAGTAAGACAATGATTTTGGAAAGAGTGTTTCTGCTTCATAAATATTTACTGTAAATTTTAATGGGAGTAAAAGTAACCCTAGAACAGGAGAGAGCTTAATGTTAAAGTAGAGAAATTCTTCTACTAGCATGTTTGAGTCCCTCATCTAAAAAACATGTTAGAGTACTGGTTTTGCATTTCATACCATTATCTGATATCCTTAGAGAACTCATTATGCAATAAATAAGGTAAACCGAAAGACACATTAACATAAGAATAAGCTACAACCCTACAATTCAAAAATTAAAAAGGATTCAAGTGGCTAATAAGAGAATAAGACTTTCCCACCAGTGACTCTAAAAAATTATGATACAAATCAACAATGAACTCACAGCTAATATAGATGCTGCTCGTGCCTCTGCAGAATCAGCATCAATGTGTTCAAGCCTCTTATATATTTCCTCAAGCCTTTGTGAAATGCTATCCCTGCCAACCATTCCATTTGAGTCACCCTTTTCGATTTTGTCCTCAAATTCCCTCTGTCAAACAACACGACATCCTCAGTTATCCCAGATTCAAGACCAAATACAAACTGCCAGCAAAGCTAGAACACAATCAATTCCTCACCTGTTGGGCAACTAACTGAGCTTCTTCTTCAATAAGCTGAGTCCTCTCAATGTCAGAGTTGAGGACACACTGCAAGGCTGTGGTATCATCACCTGTCACCTCTTGCTCCACGTGCAATATTTGACAATTCCTGGGAACACCATCGATGGCATGCATAGCCATGTGTCTAAGAAAAGTGGTTTTTCCCGTCCCGTTCCTTCCTACTAAACCATAATGCCTTCCAAACGAAAGTGTAACACAACCATCCACAATTAGATCCCGCCCACCAACAGAGATATTGAAATTCTCCATGTGAATGTCCTTCACGTTTGGGCCCCCAGCACTCTCATGCCTCACACACACCACCGGCATACCCGCACGTGCCGCCTCCATCTCTGCCAAGTGCATTTGGTATTGTGCCTGCTCATATCATTCTATAGTCAAATGAACTCAACCACAAACTTTAACAGTGACAATAATAATAATAATAACAAAGTAATGTTACACTATCATCCAATTACAACCATTCACCATGAAAGGCATTATTATAATTATATATGACACGTTTATTGACTTTTACAATAATTATCTAAAAGTCGGACATTTCGCTTCTAATTGACACGTTCTGAACAGTTGACATTGTAAAAATGCTAAATATTTTTTTAACCATGTTAATGGTACAGAGTATTCATCAGCTTTACTAATGACTAATCTGTCGGGAAACTTGGCTGACCACCTCTAGTGAGGTCTCCTCTCTCAACATTGTCTTTCCATATTCAAGGCCAGATCCCCAGACATTGCTTAAGGGGACCGAGAGCAATACCACTCGGACGAACAACACGTTGGTGTAAAATTGCTTAATCTAACAATCCATAACTCTAATAATAATAATAATAAAATCAAGATTTAGTTTCCAGCACATCTAGGGTTTTGGAGTCTCCACAACCACAATTGTGGTTGCATTAACCGCATTTGTCCACAGTTTCTCACTACATCAAAATCATGATGAAACCCCGACTGTAATTTAACCCCCTTAATGACGAAAACAACAATAAGCAGAGGAATCGGGGAAACACCTCTCGCTGACGTTCATCCTTGCGTTTCCTTCTCTCGAGCTTAAGACGGTCACGTTCCGATAGCAGAGGGCCGTCGACGGGTTCGGGCTTCTTCTTGGGAGCTTGGACGTCGTCCAAGCCTTCATTCATTCGAAACGGCGCCGCCAGGCTCCGCACAGCGGGCTTCGCCTTCACCAAACCGTGCTTCCCAAACTTGTCGCACAACGTGCTGCACACCTGCATTTTGAAACAGAAGAAAGAGAATGGTTAGGTTAGTGCTAACAAGTTTAGGTTTGCGGAAAAGGAAAGGGAAAGAGAAAGGGAGTGCGACTGACAGAGCGGCACTCGGAGAAATCGTCGACGCAGCCGGCGGCAACGAGGAGCTCGCCGAGGGCTTCGAAAGCGCCTTCGCCGTCGAGGCCGAAGTCGAAGTCATCGTCTGCGAGGACGTTAACGATGTAATCAACAATTGGCTGGTCTACGTCGACGACTCTTTGTCCTAAAACGTCGTGCACCACTGATCTCGCCACCTCCGTCATCTTCCGCCACCACTGCGCTTCTGCTTTCTTCTGCTCTGCGTGGTGCTGCTGCTGCTGCTTTTGGCTTTTAGGGGTGAAAATGGCACTGGAATAAGATTTTTGAGTAATTACACTCCAAGACCTTGTTCTTTTGGAAATTATGTTTCTGCCTCCAGTTTTTCTCTCAACTGCACTCTGCTATTTCTTCGATTCAAGGGAATAAATTGCAAATATAAAACCTCTATGAACTGTTTTATTTCAAACATGGAAATTAAAATGTATAAAAAGAATGATAATTGTGTTGTCTTTTTATGTTTCCTAAAATGATTTTATCATCAATTTGATTTTATTTCAATAGTTTTAAAATAGTTTCTTTATCATCTAATATTAAAAAAAAGTTAAAGACTAATATAATATTAAACTATTAAGTTTATGGACTGAATTAAACTATTTAGACTAATTTATGCATTTAGAAATAAAATCAGAAGTTTTACTATTTTAATGGTTAAATCAAATACCTTATTTATCCAAAAATACGTAGAAGAAAATAGATCAATCATATTAAATCATATTAAGAAACGTAAGTTTATAGAAAAGATAATATAAATATAATTGATCTTTGAAAAAAAAAAATTAGAAACGTAAGTTTATATAAAAAAAAATTGTTGACAAGTTATTTTATTAGTTAGTTCTTTAAAAGAATTTTTAGATAGATGACTCAATTTAAATCTAATGTCAATGTTTTTTTTTTAGGTTTCTACTAATAACTCATTAATAGATGGATAACGAAAATAATATGTTATCTATATAAATAATAGGCTTAAATATATATTTAGTCTTTATTTTTATTATTTTTATTTAATTTAGTCCTCATTTTTGTTTTATGTTCAATTAGGTCCTTATTTTCGTCAAAGTTTAGTCAATTTTATCTTTTTCACTAATGATATTTAAATAGTTAATGTTTTTGAACGGTACATGTCAGCTCCGGGTTTTTTTTAATTTTTTTTAAATTTTTTAAATTTTTAAATTTTTTTTTAATTTTTTAATTTTTTAATTTCAAAAAAATTGTCCATGTGTCAAGTCACAATTGTGCCACATGTCAATGCTAGTATTACGTGTCAGTTTGAGGTTGTGTTATTTTTTCTGTTCAATTTAGTCCTTATGTTCGTTATTTTTGTTCAATTTAGTCCCAATTTTTGTTAAAATAAATCCATTTTGTCCATTTCAAATTGACACCAAATTTAATATATTTCATACAAATTATATTAATTGTTTTTCTAACATTGACATTTTTATTAATTATTTTTTAATTTGATTATAAATTATTAGATTTAATTATAAATTGAATAAATTCTTATATTTAATTGCTAAATAGAATATAGTTATTTAAAATATTATAAGAATATAATTATTAAATGTTTTTTCTAATATTTATATTCTAAAATACTTTTAAAATTGATATTTAAAAATATTTTAAATATTTTAAATGTAAAGCCCATTAAATTTTTGTTTATGTAATTCTGCCCTAAAGTAAAGGGCTGCCCCTTGTAATTGGGCCTAGGGCTGGCCCAAGTGATAAAACTAAACCCTAAGCTGCCCTAACACACTCACTCTCACTCTTCACAGAATCAGCCGTCACACCTTCTACTTCGAGAGAGAGACATATGTTAGGGTTCAGCCGCCTTTTCGCATCCAGTGGGCTTGAACCAGTTTTCTACTTCTCATAAGTCCATTCCAACTCATGCTCGTACTTCCTTTGGTGTTTCTTCATGTTTGTTTTCAGCTAGGATTCCGTAATGAGCTTATCTCTTGATCTGCTCCGTTGTTTTTCCAGTTCCTCAGCATACCCTAGAGCCGTGGTGTCCGTGGTTGCTGTTGAGTTCTTGTACTAGCATATTCCAGGTAAGGGAAGCTAGAACCCCCTTGTCTGATGTGTTTGTGATGTGTGTACTGTTGCTTTAATGATTTTTTGAGTTTGATATATTGTTATGGATGTTTGGATTGGCTGGTTTCCTTGTTTGGGATATGTTTATGCGTGTTGCAGGCGTGAACAATGGCAAACACTGATAATCTCGCCCAAGCGAACTCGCCTCGCCCAGGCGAGATGTGTTTCTGCGCGAGTGGTCGCCCAGGCGACCAGAACACGCTTTGAGCGAGCAGATGTCTCGCTTAGGCGAAGGGGATCTCGCCTAAGCGAGATTGCGCAGGGGCCACTGTCCTCTTTGTCAAGCTCTCGCCTAGGCGGAGGGGAGCTCGCCTAAGCGAGAGTCATTCTCACTTGAGCGAGACCCTCCAGCCTGAGCGAGGAGCTAGGCGAGGATGTGTCCCGAGATGTTGTTTCCTCTATGCTTGGATGTTTAAATTGTGCTTATATGGGTTATTATATGATGGCTTAATGAGAATGAGTATGCATGATTAGGAGGGGATTATATGTGGGGGATTGTGAGCTTGGCATGATTTCTATGAGTGGTACATGAGAAGTTGGATACATATATATGTGCGTGTGGTCACAAATTTGGCATGAACAACAATGGATCTTGATGGTTGGTAAACTAGTGGCATGGTTTTGGTATGAGGAGAAACACTTTACTCATGGTTGGGAATAACGAGTTGGTATTGATTCAACATGTGAGAAATGAGGATTGGTTATGGATGTTGGTATGAAATTTCATGTGTAATGTATGTGAAAATTCTTGGCTGTTTATATGTGTTGGTCCGTGTTAGTGCGTAATTCCTTGGAGTCTCTAGGTGAGACTTTCAGGGTCGTGCTTCAGTGGTCGGGACGTAATTCCATGGCCCCTGTTAGTGGGTGTCCATGGTGGTGCCCCATCTATATGGTCTGGTA
>Ga0099822_1009114_pt1 | contig 12571 bp, 4 predicted proteins | sample CowpeawhiteBW_FD_76839 | JGI IMG/M metagenome (GOLD analysis project Ga0099822, IMG submission 76839) | Root nodule microbial communities of legume samples collected from California USA - Cow pea white BW | ecosystem: Host-associated > Plants > Roots > Nodule | place: USA: California | collected... | reverse complement strand
ATATATATATATATTTATATAAATATATATATATATATATATATATATATATATATATATATATATACATAAGCTATCGTTAATAATAAAATAACATGATTTAAAACTATCTGAAACTTGCATATAAAATGTAAAAAATGTTATTCAATTGAAATTATTTTAAATTTAGAGATGTCCTTTATTTTTTATTTGTTCTGAAACAAAATGATGATAAAGTGAAGATAGATAAAAAGTGTGGATCTCCATTTAGAAAGCATTATCGCAGAGCAGTATTTTATTATGTGCAGCTTTAATTTTGCATATACCTCAAAAGTCACGTCGAGGATATCCTAGGTTTTTTCCGTAATATTTGACCAAAAGCGATGGCAAAACCCAAACATCAATTCTTTAAATAGCTGTCTTGTTCCCTCCAGTGATAGTTGGTTTCGTGTTCCGCCACAATCCTGGGCATTCGGTTGAGTTGACGGTGTCTCCTTCATCCCCCTCACCCTCTTCTTTCAGCAATTCCAAAATCCCTTATCAACCATGATGCAGATCAGCTCCACCATACCCGCACACAACCTTCACATGTTCCAGACAAGACGCGCCAGTTTCCGCTGCCGTGCCTCTCCCCTCAACCCTTCTTCCACCACCCAACTCCCAACTACCTCTTCTTCTCCTCAGCACGTCAAACCGGTCACCTCCACCGACTCCACGCGCTTGCACCTATCAAACCTCGACAAGTTCCTCCACAAGCAATCCCCAACTCAACTCAACAACCCACCACCGCACCAACAAGAACAAGTCGCAATTCAAAGCACCAGTAACAGCACGGCGACAACAGTGGAGAAGAAAGGAAAGAACATTCTGGAAAGCCTCAACCTTGCCCGTCTCTGGCCGGACATGAAAGCCACCGAGGAAATGTCACCGCGCCACCTCAACCGCCTCCAGCGGCTGCTCTCCAAAACAGCGGAGTACTCCCCGCGAAACGTCCTCGGCAGCCGGTGGAGAGAGTACCACGGCAGCCACGACTGGAAAGGCATGCTAGACCCTCTGGATGAGAATCTCCGGCGAGAAGTGGTGCGTTACGGAGAGTTCGTGCAAGCCGCGTACCATTCCTTCCACTCCAACCCTGCCATGTCAGCGGAGGAGCCACCCGTCCCGCGCCACATGGTCGTACCCGACAGATCCTACAGGGTAACGAAATCCCTATACGCCACGTCATCAATCGGGTTACCGAAATGGGTGGACGACGTGGCCCCGGATCTCGGGTGGATGACCCAGCGGTCCAGCTGGGTCGGGTTCGTGGCGGTTTGCGATGACAGGAGAGAGATTGCGCGTTTAGGTAGGCGGGATATCGTGATCTCCCTGCGTGGAACCGCCACGTGTCTGGAGTGGGCCGAGAACATGCGGGCCCAGATGATAAACATTTCCGAAGAGGCGGCGGAGGAGGAGAAGAAGACAGAGGCGAAAGTGGAGTGCGGGTTTTTGAGCCTTTATAAAACGAGAGGCACCCACGTGGGTAGCTTGGCGGAATCCGTGATCGAAGAGGTGAAGAGGTTAATGGAAGTTTACAAAGGGGAAACACTGAGCATTACAATCACGGGACATAGTCTAGGTGCCGCACTGGCTCTGTTAGTGGCTGATGACGTGAGCGCGTGCGCCGGTGACGTGGCACCCGTGGCTGTTTTTTCTTTTGGTGGGCCGAGGGTGGGTAACAGGGCCTTCGGGGAGAAACTGACTGGCCAAAACGTGAAAGTGCTGAGAATTGTGAATTCCCAGGATGTTATAACGAGGGTTCCCGGGATGTTGGTGAGTGAGGAAGTGGAGAAGAAACTGAGAAGGTCGAAGGTGGGTGGGGTACTGAACATGGTGGTGGAGGAGTACTCGCACATGGGGACAGAGCTGCGCGTGGAGACAAAGATGTCGCCGTATTTGAAGCCGGATGCTGACATGGCATGCTGTCATGACTTGGAGGCTTACCTGCACCTTGTTGATGGGTTTTTGGCTTCGAATTGTCCTTTTAGAGCGAATGCGAAGAGAAGCTTGGCCAGGTTAATGCAGCATCAGGGTGGCAATGTAAAAAAACTTTATACCAGCAAGGCTAAGGCCTTGAGTCTGAACCTTGAAAGACAGGGTTCATTCTCTATCTCTGGTTGTTTGCCCAGTCCCTCCTGAATTCAATTCAATTATAAATTATAAATGTGAATACAATTATACCATCACTCTCCTACCAACTTCATCAAACATTATATTATTCATCAAACACCACGCAGATAAAGTCGAAACAACAACCGACGAATCTATTTTGCATATTTAGGAATTTGACTTCTAAACATTACTTACTACCACTTAGTGCTGTGACTTACATGCAACGTGGGTGTAAGTGAGGGAAAAAGAGGCAAAAACCATGTCAAGCTTCTTCCGAAAAGAAGAGGACAGGGAGTGAAGTGTGAACTAGACTTGTACAAGTTCAAACTATTGGCCGGTGCTACAAACCTTACATATATTTTACGAATTTCGTTGACGCCGGATTATCCTCATTACAAATACTTCTCCAAATCCTATCTTTATTCCTGCTTCTACGAATCTTCTTTTAAGTTAACTGTTCCCCACTCAACATAATTTTATTCAAAATTTAATGCATTGTGCTATTCTGAAAAATAAATATAATTTTTCAAACTTAAAAAAAAGAAAAAAAGGAACATATTATTTCACTGTTAAAAAAGTTAGGATTTAGAATTTAGAAATTTCTTATTTATCATATTTCCTAACATTATAATGAAATAGTGTGTGATTTTTCTAATACGATTTTTTTTCCAGCATGATATATTTTTTATTTAATCGTAAAAACTATTCATTAATGTAAGAAGATATTCACCTTTTTCTTTCTTACTGTTACAGTGATGTATTTTTTACCCGATGTACAAGCTATCCATTATTTTCTTTGTATTCCAAAAACAGAAAAGGTTAATGCTTTATTTTCTTTCATTTTCTTAGAAGGTTAGTGTTATTTATCTTTTATCCTTTTTTGTTTTTCAAGTTTTGGATCGAACTGCTGAGCTTGTTGTGAAGATCTATGTGGGAGTTGTGGATTGTGATGGAGCGAAGCTGTCGACCATGGAGGTAGATGGTGGTCAAGTGTGGTTGTTGTGTAAGTTGACTTGAACATGTTTCGAGTCCTGACTAATGATATTTAAGTATTTTATAATTTTTTTAAATGAATAAAATAAATGATAGGTTAACGTAAATTTAATATTCTATTTTTGTTTAGAGTATAAATAATGCATAAGTTTTGTAATTTAAAAATAAATTATTATTATTAAAATCTCATTTTATAATACAAAGAAACGATGGCAAGAGATAAACTTAATAATGATAACAATCGAAATAAAAATGTATTAAAACCATTAAAAGTAATGAAATTATAAATTCTGACGATAAACAAGAATGAACGAAAAATGAGAAGGTAGAAGAAAAGATAATAAAATAATGATGTGACGATAATATAATATAATATAAAGATATTTTGAATACTAATTTTTTTACAACTCTTTTTTATAATATATGTTATTTTCTAAGTAGTTTTAAAATATTAAAAATAAAAAAATAAAAAATATGAAAAGCTATTTAAAAAATGTCATTTAAGATTGTAAGAAAAAATTGTTAAAATTTAGCAGTCAAATAATATTTTCCTTTAATATAATATGAGAGAGAAGTTAATATGGAAATACCTTAAAACCTCTTCATTTTTCTTATTATTATTTTAGTATTTGAGACAAAGAAAGAAAGAAAAATGAAAAGTTAGAAGAAAAGTTAATATGACAATAATATAATATAATAATATGAGAGAGTTAATATGGGAACAACTCAAAACCTCTTCATTTTCTTATTATTGTTTTAGTATTTGAGAAAAAATATAGTTTCTCTTAATGTTATCTTTATGTTTTTTTTTTCTTTTTTAAAAGATGTTTTATTATTTTCTCTTAGTTAAGGCGAAAGGTATATAATTTTCTTTCTTTCTATAAAATTACGTTATTGTCTGCGTATTTTTTTTCTATTATGTTTTGTTATTTATTTTAATTATAAATATTTGTGTTGTTATTTTAGTGTGCCAACTATCAGAGTTGGTTTGTGTGGTTTATGATTATATTTCATTGTTGTTTTTTAATATTGTGTTACTCGATATAATGTGATAGTAGTGAGAGATGCACGTCTTAGAAGGTTTTGGTTAGGAAAAAAACTTAATCGCGTCCATTGATGATTTATCTTTCTTTTCTTATAATTATTTTGTGTTTATGGTCTGTATTTCACTACTAAATAATACTATTTTTGGAGATAAGTGCAGAAATTAATTTTAAAGTCATGACAATAAAATGTGGATAAAAAAGTTTAATAAAAATAAATTTTCATTGAAAATTAAAGACGAAAACAATTTAAGAAAGAAAAATTATATTTTGACAAAAATTTGTTTGACAAATTTAACAAAATTGCTATAAATATAATTAAAATAAATATTTTTTTTTAAAGTAAAATGAAGTAATAATTTTTTTTAATCTAAATAGGTAGTTTGTCTTTGTTAAAAAAAATGTGTTAAAGTATATTTTTCTTTAAAAAAAATTGCGCAGATGCAATTGGATAAATACCTTTAGATATTTATGTGTGATTTCTCTGATATTCAAAATATAACAATGACAACTGTGAAAAAAGAATTATAATGTACAGGACAAAAACAAAAGAAATCTAATAATGTTGAAGATATATATAATTGTTAAAACATTTATTAATAAGATAACGAGATCATACAAATTTTAATTCGTTGACAACAGAAATTTTTATGCTGAAAAATTTCAAATTTATGAACAGCATCATACATTAATTTTAAAGTTTTGAAGTATTCACAAATATCAAAACAAATATTTTCAAAGTTCATGCATAAGAACCTTATTCAATTTCAAAGTTTACCTTATCTATCATTTTAAGATAAGATACCTCTTTAAATTATGATGAAGCTATGAACACAATAGAAGTTCCATATTCACAAATTCTTAATATCTACTTAAACTACATTCATTATATCACCTAATACAGCAAGTTGAACAAGAAAGCTCGTGTCAAATTTATGCATCATAACATCTCAACACACTCACATGTCACTTATTAAACTACAATTTTTTTTTTCTCATCTATAACAATAATAATAAAAGGATTGCTTAATGTATTTTTCTTTTTTGTAAGAAAATACTTTCCCGATTAACTTCACTTAAAATAATGTATTATTAGCATACTTGTCTAAACCTATATATAATTATCTATGTTGAGCTCCTATTTTAAAAAGCAGTCTCTATTTTATTTTATTTTTTAAATTATATTGTCTTTTCTTCTTCTTTTTTTTTTTACTTCGATCATATTATATGCATTTTTATTGCAAAATATTGACACAGACAATTGGTAGGTAAACATTAATATTTCATCTTCTTTAAAAGTTCCTAATTTTTATGATTATATTTTTTTCTTTATCGCAATACAATTATAACATGGTATAATAAACATACATTAAATCGTTTTATTTTTAGATAACGATTAAAATAAAAATATTATAATTGAAATACACAGTCACAAACGCAATCTTTTAACAGGATATACACAATCTAGAAAACGTTATACGGAATTATAATCACTAATTAGTAGATAATATTTAAATATACTATAGAATATTTAATAATCCTGAATAACTTTTCAAAACTTAAAGAACATACGTTACCTCACTAAACATATGGACACTACCATCCTGTAATTTAAATTTTATTCCACCAGTTTTAAAGAATTTCATCATGAACTCCACATTGCTCAAATGTATGAAATAATTTTTTAAGAGAATTAAAAAAATTCTTAAAGACATCATTACACAAATTACTACTTCAATTATCTTATTCAGCCATCAGAACATTATGTTAATAAAAAACATCATTTTAAACAATTGCAATTTGCAACCTCAAATTTGTCACTTCCCACTATGTTCATGTTGGTTAGAAACTGCTATTAATGCTAACAAGTAAAAATGATACACAAATAACTCACTAGTTTGGTATAATGATTGAAGATTTTGACAAATTATATAGGATCTCAAATTTAAATCTCATCATCGTCATTGTAAAATAAAATATAGAACACCAAGAAACAAAACTTAATGTGGTTCCACTATTTTTTTTCTACTTCCCCACAAATTTTAAATAATTAAATTCTAATCTTTTAGAAATTAAATACAAATTACTCATATAGCTGTTTTACCTGAGTCCAAATTGAAATAATTGAATTGCAATCCTTCTCACGCCATGCAACATATAAGATTAATCACGATCTTAACTCAATAATTATCATCAATTGTAATCCCTCAATCAAAGACATCATTTTTTTTTTTATAATTTGTTGTTATTGAAGTCAATAATGTCTGTCTAGAATCATTTGTCCGGACCCAGAATTTATGAAATACAACATAAACAAACTAATTAACACACGATTTTCATGTTTAATTTTAAATACTAATTAATAGAATAGTTATTTCAAGTGAAGGCACGCCATTTGTAATGAAATAATGAAATGAAAAAAAAAAAAAAAACTTCGAGTTGTAGCTTAACACGTCTGTTAAACAGATTGAGTTTAACATGTGCTAATCTGATAAATTGAAAAGTAATGGCTAAATTCAAATCACATCAGTCCCCACCAGTTTCAACATTTCGAGTCAGCAAAGGTTAAAAAAAAAGAAACTACTACATCCAATAACCTAATAATAGCAACAAAACAAAACAAAGTGCTGTTGTATCCACTAAAAGGAAAAAACAACACCAAAACGCTCTAAAACAAGAGAACTTTTGAGCTGACATAAGTTGAATAGGATTTACACTTTTCTTACTTGGTGTTCCTTAATTATTTAATTAACCAATGAAGTTGAATGTGTAATTATAAGATTCAATAAATAGATGAGTTTTATATATTAATAGCTTTTAACTTTTTATTGCAGATGTACAGAAAATAAGGTTAACCTATAATTTTTTTTTGTGTTTTGATTTTCCACTTACAATTTAGTTTTCCCAATTTTTAAAAAAACAAGTTTAATCATTTTTTTATGTTTTAATTTGTAAAATTGTTTCACGAACATATTCATGTTCTCGGAATGCTAATCTGACAATCCAAAAAACACCTTGAACCTTCTATTAATTAGAAGAGAGTTTAGAGAAAAAAGATTTTAGTGAGAGAAATTTTTAAAATGAGATAAGAAATTAATGCTTATATTATATTTATACTGTAAATTTTCTGTTCATTTTGAATATATTTGAAAATAAAATATAGGTCTTACAAAATGAAAATTACATATTTTAAAATATAAAGTAAAAATATCACAAAAAATATAAAAAAAATTTTATAAGAAATTATAACAACTAAAACTAAAATTTACCTATATATATAAATAAAGTAGGGAACACTAGTTTAAGCTGAATTTGGTTAACCACAAACAAAAGTGATGATTATTTTTAATTCACAATCAAAATTGTTTTATTAGTTTTATATCTAGGGGAATAAATTTATCATCAAATCCGTTGTAGTCTAGTTGGTCAGGATATTCGGCTCTCACCCGAAAGACCCGGGTTCAAGTCCCGGCAACGGAATTATTTTTCTTTATTTTTTATGCTTCTTTTTCTCCCTCAATGTGTTACTCTTATAAGTTCTGATTGATGAGAAATGGGAACCATGTTCACGTGAAACTGGAACAAAAGACTCAAACATAGTGAACTTTGATACATGTTTCATTTACGTTTATTAAGGACGAGGAAGCGAAGTTCTTTGCCAACCTTGTCCTTCGCAACACTAACCAAACACCAAAACATCACTTTTGCCACCCCAAGTCACCACCATGTGTCCAGACACTCCCATCAAGGCGAGCTTAATGATAACAGCATCATTGCATCGAACAAGCTCATCACAAGCTACGTTCGATGCGGTGACTTAGATTCCGCTGTTCGTGTCTTTGACAACATGAAAGTAAAGTCTACTGTTACGTGGAACTCCATCCTCGCTGCCTACGCCAAGAAACTCGGCCACTTCGAATACGCTCGCCAGCTGTTTGAGAAAATTCCCCAACCCAACGTTGTGTCCTATAACATCATGTTAGCGTGTCATTGGCATCATTTTGGTGTCCATGATGCCCGTTGCTTCTTTGACAGCATGCCCGTGAAGGATGTTGCTTCGTGGAACACCATGATTTCGGGTTATGCGCAGGTTGAACTCATGGGTGAGGCTCAGAGGTTGTTCTCGGTGATGCCAGAGAAAAACTGCGTGTCTTGGAGTGCCATGGTGTCAGGATATGTGGCATGTGGGGATTTGGATTCTGCTGTGGCGTGTTTTTATGCTGCGGATGTGAGGAGTGTGATCACGTGGACTGCCATGATCACTGGGTACATGAAGTTTGGGAGGGTTGAACTGGCAGAAAGATTGTTTGGAGAAATGACAATGAGGACATTGGTAACATGGAATTCTATGATTGCTGGGTATGTTGAAAATGGGAGGGCAGAGGATGGGCTAAGGCTATTCAGGATAATGTTAGAAACTGGAGTTAAGCCTAATGCTTTGACTTTGACTAGTGTGTTGTTGGGTTGTAGTAATTTATCAGCATTGCAGCTGGGTAAGCAAATTCATCAGTTAGTTTGTAAGTCTCCATTGAGTAGTGATACGACTGCCGGGACTTCATTGGTTAGTATGTATTCCAAGTGTGGGGATCTAAAGGACGCCTGGGGTTTATTCGTTAAGATTTCCCGAAAAGATGTAGTGTGCTGGAATGCAATGATTTCTGGCTATGCCCAACATGGGGCTGGTGAAAAAGCTCTTCATTTGTTTGATGAGATGAAAAATGAAGGCATGAAGCCAGATTGGATTACCTTTGTTGCAGTATTGTTAGCTTGTAACCACGCAGGACTGGTGGATCTTGGGGTCCAATATTTTAACACAATGGTAAGAGATATTGGAATTGAAACTAAACCAGAGCACTATGCATGCATGGTTGACCTTCTTGGTCGAGCTGGAAAGCTAGCTGAGGCTGTAGATTTGATAAAAAGTATGCCTTTTAGGCCCCATCCTGCCATTTACGGAACACTTCTGGGTGCTTGTAGGATCCATAAAAACTTGCACTTGGCTGAGTTTGCTGCCAAAAATTTGCTCGAGCTTGATCCAACTATTGCAACTGGATATGTTCAATTGGCTAATGTTTATGCATCACAAAATAGATGGGACCATGTTGCTAGGATCCGAAGATCAATGAAAGAAAATAATGTTGTCAAGACACCGGGATATAGTTGGATTGAAATAAACAGTGTGGTGCATGAGTTTAGATCAAGCGACAGATTGCACCCTGAATTGGCTTCTATACATGCAAAGCTAAATGACTTGGAGAAGAAAATGAAATTAGCTGGTTATGTGCCAGATCTTGAATTTGCATTGCATGATGTGGGAGAGGAGCTGAAAGAACAGCTTCTTTTATGGCATAGTGAGAAACTGGCAATTGCATTTGGACTTCTTAAGTTACCATTAGGGGTTCCAATCCGGGTATTCAAAAACTTGAGAGTTTGTGGAGATTGTCATTCTGCAACCAAGTACATTTCAGCTATAGAAGGAAGAGAAATCATAGTTAGAGATACCTCGAGGTTTCATCATTTTAAGGACGGATTCTGCTCTTGCACGGATTACTGGTAAGCTTGATAATTTGAAGTAAGCAAAATGATATTGATTTGAAGAGTATGCTATTTTATTCCAAAAGCAAAGCATGCTCTTTACCTTGGATCGAATTGATTTCTCGAATACACAAAGGAATACTATTCTAGAGATTCAGATAAGTGCTCTTGATTTCAGTATCATCACATTTAATTTCCAGATGACGAAATTGGCAGTGATTCTGGAAATTAACCGCCAAGTCCTTTTTAACCACAGTTGTTATTAGCTGCCTTATGGGCACCTTATCAGTCCTACAGTCTCTCGACAGTCTTTGACTAAAGAGAAAGCTATTTGTTGGCACTCCAAAAATGAATGTTTTCCCAAATGTAGGCTCAACAGACAAAGAACAACCTGTATTAACTTCCAAATTCAAAGGCTGCATGGGTTGTTTTGTGGTGGAGTTGAGTGAAACTAACCCTGAGGGGAAAGTTGCTTACTGCAGTCCAGTTTTGTTCAAGTCGGGATCCTCTCCGGCTCTTTCCTGCAAGAATGAGTGCAGATTACTAAAAAAATAGAGTACAGTAGGTTTAATTAATTGCTGAGATTAAAACTTAAATGTACCACAAAACCAAACGGCAGCGTCTTCAAACCAGGACGAGGACAACCTCGAATCATGTTTTTAGCCAGAAACAACCAAAAAACCTACACCTGACCCCGATTTTCATTACTTACACCACAAGCCACCATAGCCGTGCAGCCACCATAGCCGTGCCAAAATCAATGGCAATCACCATCTTTCATCGGCTCAGTTGGTATGTCATGAGCGGCAATGAAGACCACAATGCATTTTACGAAAGAATAATGGAGGAAGAAAACATTAGAAACCCACTTCTAATCCAGGACAATAGCTAATGCTGCAAGTTCTGAGACCGTTTTGCCTTATTTGGGTAAACATTCTTATAATATTTTTTTTTTTAAATGATTTTTATAGTATCGTAATATCTGTTAATGTTTTTTTTTTTTCACCTTATAATAATTACAGAAGTTGCTATTTAACTATTCTACCGTACAAATTATGGGTTGAATAGATTTTTTGGTTTTCAAGTAGAACTTTTGTTCCTGTTGTGTTGTGAAATACATGATCACATAACATACTCATAAAGTAAATTTCTCCAGAGTCATCAATTCCTTATCATGTTTCAATGAAATGAATTGTACAATGTTGTTACTAATATACTTAACTATGTACTAGCATTATGCAGTTTTTTACCTTCTTGCTGATCCTGGTAGCCTTACTATATTAAGGCTGAAAAATTCTAAAATTTTGATTCCGTTGTAAGTTTCTTCTCTGTTTTCAGTTATGCGTTAGTTGTACCCATCCGATAGATAGTCATCTGGGAATCGTTTTTCCTCCTATCTGGGTATGTCTGAACGGCCAAGATACTACTTACAAAGAGACTAACATATATGACGCAATAGTCATTCTCGTTTTCCTCCATTTTATTGAATCTCAGTATTTGATAAATCTTTACAAGTTTATTATAGGAAAAAAATTACTAATAAAGGATAGATATAGTTTGTTATTGTCAGTTAGTTTTTTATTTTCTTTCCTGAGTTGTTAACGAAACGTCTTCCTTCTAATTTGGCTGTGTAAGCTGGAGATTCCAGTGTAGAAAAATGGCTGTGTGCCTGTTCGTTTGTACTCTTTGATTTTTGAAAAAATAAGTGTAATTTCTCCGAAATCATGGAGGGATTCTTATTCTTAAGTTATAGTTTTCACGATAGCACAATGACTAGGTGGCAACAGATGGGGCGATGAAGGATTTCATTATTCCATCCCATCCTTAAAGTCAAAATTTATATTTATCTTTAATTTTATCTCCCAATATAATGGATATAAAATTTTTGTTCCATTCTTGTCTTGATCAAACTAATAGTTACATCACAATCATACTCATATTTTCTTATGTTTAATATTAATTAATTAATTAATTTTTGTAAAAATTAATATTAAAAAGTATATTATCAAATATTTAATATAAAAAGTGTTTTAAATGTCAAATATATAAAAATAAATGATAATTATATAATTTTAAATCAAAGTATAAAATAACAATTCTATAAAGTAAAATAACTGTATAAAATATCATGCAATTATAAGTAAATAAAATTTCATAACAACCAAAATATTCCTTAATTGTGAAAATGTCGATGAAATAAAATTGATAAAGTCCACAAATATTTTTAAAAAATTATAAAAGTAAAAACAATTCAAGTTTAAAAATATTCAAATGTTTACTTCCTCTCTATAAATTATAATAAATTTCTTTTTTTATACATAATAAAATTTATAAACTTAAATGAAATTACACAAAAAAAAATGATTAAACTAAAAATAATACAAATTTAGATATAAATATTCTCTCTTTCAAACTTTACGACAATGATATTAAATTATAATATTTTACTAAATAAAAGATATTTACATAATTACTGAAGTAAAATTATATGAGTTAGAAAATAAAAATAATTATATAAAAAATTATTAAAACTATTTTACATGATAAAAAATAAAAACAACTGAAAATATTGAAAAAAGTAAAATATTAAATATGTGACCTATAAACAATTTGATACACCTTTAAAGGAAATGGCACAAAAGATCATAGAGATCTAGAAAAACTTTTTACGTATTAAACTAGTTGAGCAGTTGAGATATGAAATTTCTTTTAATAAAATAAAAAATTCTTCAATTGAAACAAAATTTAAAGATCAAAAATAATATATAAGATAAGTATAAGTATATATATATATATATATATATATATATATATATATATATATATATATATATATATATATATATATATATATATATATATATATATAT
>Ga0099822_1009111_pt1 | contig 12573 bp, 6 predicted proteins | sample CowpeawhiteBW_FD_76839 | JGI IMG/M metagenome (GOLD analysis project Ga0099822, IMG submission 76839) | Root nodule microbial communities of legume samples collected from California USA - Cow pea white BW | ecosystem: Host-associated > Plants > Roots > Nodule | place: USA: California | collected... | reverse complement strand
TAATACTACAACATATAGAGAGACAGAGACAAAAAAATAATAGACAGAAAAAAATAGAAATATACGTATGTATAAATATATATATATATATATATATATATATATATATATATATATATATTCATAAATAACTTTTACATAAACTAATGATTTTTTTTTTTAAAAACTACGTAATATTTTCTTATTAAAGACTTTTCAGTTCAAAATCACTTCCACATAAAAAAATAATTAAAAAATTATCAATTATCCTACTCATCTTCCACTAGCAATTTGATGTTTATTAAACACCACAATTAGAATGGATGATAAGGATGCAACAAGAGTCTAATCACCCTAACAAGAAACCATAGTGAAGAGCACAAAAGAATCTGTAGTTGAAATAATCCTGTTGAATTAAAAGCACTGCATGATAGCAAAACAGTAGTTTCAATCAATAAAAACACTCCTGACAAGACATAGGTAGACGGCGTTAAGAGCATGTTTGGATAATACATAGAAAATTAATTCTTTCTTTTTCCTATTTTGCAGTGGAATTATAAAAATATACAATAAAATTCACAAAATTTATTTTTCTAAAACATATGCCAGACCATTTTATTTTATTTTTGTTTAACGGAGGCAATGACGGATCTTGACTAAAAGTGTTGGAGGGGTCAAAGTAATATAATTTTGAGATTATTAGATTGGATCATTAGTATAATACTTCAAAAAATGGAATATTTTTTATCATTAGTATAATGATTTAAAATATGTGAAGAGGTAGAATCTATCTTGTTTTAGTAAATAATTTTCTTTTCATCACTCTTAAAGGATTAATTTATTCTTTCATTCTTTATCAACATACTTTTTTAAAAATAATACTAAAAAATAATTGATCATAATCTAATAAAAAATTGAGACATGTAATTATTAAAAGAAAAATATATTCATTATTCTTAATACATAATACACTATTATTTTTTCTATATTCACAAAAAAATATATATAAAAAGCTCATTAGATAAAAAAAATAATGTTTTCATTATCAAATAAGACAAAAGACAGGAAAGGAAGAGGATAAATGAGAAATATAATGAGTTTATGTCTAACTTTTTTTTCTTTTAAAACAAAAAGAAGACATATGAGAGTGGGAGATTATTACAATTTGTGAAAAATTAAAAAGACAATGAAGAGGAAAATAAAAATTAGGTTAATAAATATTTGGTTTAATTACTCTTTTGATTCATGCTTTCGTTTAAAAATGTTAAGTTGGTCCTCCATTTTTTTTAGTCTCAATTTGGTCCCAATTTTTTAAAAACTGATCGTCTTGTATGATAAATTTCGTTAAATTTCTCGAAACATATCAATGATCTTTCCACTAAAATTGAAACTGTTAATATGAATGATTTGCTTTGTTGGTATAATTAACCTAATCCTACTGTCAATTTTTAAATAAAATCAAGGGTCAAAAGAATAATTAAACCTAAATATTTTTATTTTTTATTATATTTAATTTTATGTTTTATTATGTATTTATATTAAATTTTATGTTTAAATAAAAAAAATAAAAAATAAAAAATTTAATTTTTATTAATTTTTAATATATATTGTCTATAATTTTAAAATTTTAATATATTTTAAATATATTTTTATATTTATATATATATATATATATATATATATAAAATAAAAAATAAAAATCTTGGGGCCAGGGCCCTCCCTCAAATAGCTCCGCCACTGAACAGAGGGAAGAATGGGAGAGAAAGAATAAATAAGTGAAAAAAGAAAAAGAAATGTAAAAAACTGAGTGAAAACAAAAAAGGTTGTTTAGTAAAAGTTAAATAAAAGAAAAATGTAATAAAAAAAGATAAGTTAAATTTTTCTACATCTGTTGTATCTATGCTGATTTGTGCACATATAATAGTTGTTGGTCTAAGACAAATGCAAAGTTCTGAAGGGTATGTGTTGGGCATGCATATGCTAATTTACCCAATTCCTTAAAATTGTATCCGTAAATTAAGAATGTTTCTGATGAGTCCCAAAGAAAAATAAGATTTTGTATGTCATGTTCAAAATGTTAAATCAAGCCAATCATTTTATCATTGGACGCTGTTATTTCCAATTTGGGCAAAGAATAACTGATAAGACAAGGTAATTAGTTGGTGAAATGTTTTAGTAAAGGAGGCACAAGTGATTAGTAAAAATAAGGAATGCAAGTCCCACATCGTTTCTTACTCTCGCACTTAAACTTATCTACAACTAACTAGGATTAGTTCCTGTAGAGGATGCCACTCACCATATATGTATTGTAAATATGTTTATTTTATGTAGACTATTATAAGAGGAGGTGTCACCAAGCATATACCCTGATACCTAGTTATTTATTTTATGTGTGTTTTAGAATGTTTGGTCTTATCTGCACCTACTTTTATGCAAATCATGGTTGGAGGCATGTCCATGTCTGTGAAACCTTTTTATCTTAGTTTATATCATGATTGAGGGCTGCATCATTTATTTTACCAATAATTAATGTCTATATGAAGTAAAAATGTCACTCCACTTATTGTGCTGTATTATGTATGGACTCAACTTTTGAAACTTACTTTATGATGCTAATTCAAATTTCATCAAATGGAGGAATGATGAAAATAGTTAATGTGAATCAAAAATTCTATATTGGATATAATAGATAAAGTTAAATATTATATAAGAATAAAGACTCATAACATCATTGTCTTAAAGTTTTGAATTAAAAGTGATATTAAATGTATTATATGTGTAAAATCAATGTTATGTATATATAGAACTACAATCTCTCAATTATAATCCTCATATGAAACATAACCCAATGGTAATATCAAAGTCAATGATTCGATATATGTATAGAACTACAATCTCTCAATGACTATAACTTTCATATGACCCAACAATGGAGAAAGGTCCAACAACACAAATTTACCATAAATTATCTTAATCAACTCTCTCTAATTGTGTTTCTTGTTAATCTTTAGATTTTGGAAAACATGTATTTCTTTTATTTTTTAATTATACATACTATTGTACTTTGTTTCAATTAAACTATGAATCTAATGTATTTATTCAAGGCATAATTAGAAAATGATTTAACTAATTAAATTGTAAAAATGATTAAAAGTTAAATATTTTATCCAAAAACAAAAGTTTACCGACAGATAATTTTATCTAAAGCTACATTTTATTTGTGGTCAAGTTTTATATAGATTACCGTGGTTTCCATTATTGATGATTGAGATGAATAATAAAGTATATATTAGATGTTTACTCACAAATAAATGTATAGAATAATTTATGTAATTAAAATTATTACAGATTTATTTTATTAATAACAAAATTTTTCTGTCAATAAATTTAATTTTCTTAAAATATAAATTGTCTATACAAAATTTATAAACTAATAATAAAAAATTATTTAATGTCTTATTTAAATAAAATTAAAATATAATATATTTTCAAAATATACTAAAATATAAATCATTACGTTATTATTATTACAGTAACATTCTCTTTCTAACCTTATATTAATATATATATATATATATATATATATATATATATTAAAAAATTAAAATAAAACTTTCCTAATTAAAATAAATATACAAATATATAATTCATTTTATATATACTTTAGCTCTCTTGTCCGAATAACAAGTGATTATCATAATTTATAAAAAACATAATTACATAAATTTTGGTAAGTTAGAGTTTTTAAAAAGAAAAGTTTTATACATGTATATATTAAATCATACATATGTTACTCTTACTCAATGTCATATATTTTCATTCCATTTATACCAAGTCTAAGCCTAATATCCCTTGGATTGTTGTTAGTATTTGAAAACATGTAATCAATTTTCTTTCATTACAATTTACAAACCATCTATGAGATACCTCAAATGATCATGTTCTTTTTAGTCGATTTGTATGTTTAATATTATTTGCATTTGAATCATTGTTTAAACCTTGAGAGTATAAGATACCATAACATTTTCGGTAGAAGAACCCTTCTTAACGTAATCTTTAAAACCACCACCTTTATGCTTGTGTTGTGATATGCCACACTATGAACACTAATATAATTTTCTTAAGTTAGGATTAAGGTTAGAGTTAAAGTGAATTTGACTTGGTAAAATTAAATTTATTCTCTTTTTTTTTCTTTGTGATATTGAGACTTGTTATCTAGTTATCTTGAATCATAATATCAAAATTAACAATGTTAAAATTAACAATTTAATTTAGATTACATTGTAAGTAATCAAAGATTGGAACAAATTAACAATTTTAATGCATATATGTTTGTGAAGTAAATATATTTTTAGGATTTTTACATTTAAGACTTTTCCCTTAAAAAACAAATTCATAGATCGAGTCTAGTTGATGGAGTTTTTCTCGGACATTTTGATGTTATAGAATTTTTTATATGCATTTTTTAGAGACTTTTTTAACTTGTGAAAGAAGGTCGAATTAAAAAATTTATAAATATCATTTCCCTTAAGTGACTAAAGGAAATATCCTTTGAAACGTTGAGAATTCAAGTGTAAGTCTAAATTTCACGTTGGATAAAAATGAGAAAGTTAAACAATATATAAGGATGAAGCTCATAAACACATCGCCTTAAAATTTTGAGTTAAGAGTGATATGAGTCCTTTATGTGTGGGTTGGGCTTGTATCTCATTGGTGTTGTATCTCCCAGTGATCCTCTCTCAAAAGACTCAACTGTAATATCAGAGCCTAGTTCATGTGATGATCAGCTTAGATGAAACCTTGTATCGAAAGTCGTAATATTAGAACCTGGTTCATGTGGTGATTGGATTATATGAGACCCTGTATCGAAAGTCACTTTAACAATAAATCAGATAATCGTATCCCATTAATATAAACAATGTAAGGCCCATTTATTTTCTGCCTAAATCCTTAATGGTTGCCCCAAAGTTGGTTGGGCCTAAGGCTGGCCCAAAAAGGGGAACCATACCCTAAGTCTGCCCTAGCCTAATCTTTTCCATTCATTCGCAGAAATCGCAGCCGTCAAGTCCCTAACCTCTCCCAGAAGCTCTGCTAGGGTTTACTCAATCTCAATCAAGTGAGCTCCGTTCATCTTCTTGATTCACGTAGGTACTCTGCAACTCATACACCCTTTTTCCGTTCATTGTTCTTTTTTCCAGATAGGGTTTCATTGTGAGTTATGTTAAGACTTGTTCTGTTCCAGCTAGCTCACCTCTTCCTTGTACTGTTGCGTCCCATTGTTGGAGTTGAACCCCTGTTCTAGCTAGTTCCATGTAACGGAAGCTAGGCTTCATGTTTTTTATTCACTTTTTGTATGTGTTGGTTCTGTTTCGTATTTCTGGTGATAGTATGTTGCTTATGGTGATGTAAAAATGCTTTGGGTATTGTCATGAGTGAGTCCTTGATTGAATATGCGTGGAACAGTGGTGAGAATTGATATACTCGCCCAGGCGAGCTCATCTCGCCCAGGCGAGAATAGTGGGAACTTGCTCAGGTTTCTGCTCGAGCGCTCGCCTAGGCGAGGGGCTGTATTTTTAAGCGACGAACAGTCTCGCCCAGGCGAGACCGCCTCGCCTAAGCGAGAGTTCGCGAAACCTTCCAGGGGTATTGTCGCAGTCTCGCCTAAGCGAGAGTCTGCAGCTTGAGCGAGAGCACTCCTCTCGCCTGAGCGAGGACTCCCAGCTTGAGCGAGACCTAGCTTGGTTTTTGCTATGCTTTGTTGTATGAATGCTGATGGTTGTTTGATTGGTTGGTTCAGTGATTTATTATGTATAAAGGGGATGGATATACATGTACTATGTATGTTAGGGGTGAGGACAAATGAATTGGTATGGGATATAATTGATGGTTGATCATTCATACTAAATGACATGTTAATGATATGCATAGGAACTTCATGATTGGTTGATAATGCATGAGTAAGGTTTGCTTAGGACATAATCCCATGACCCTTGTGGTGGGGCTTGTGGTGGTGCCTTATCTTATGGACATAATTCCGTGGGCCCTTCTAGGAGGAGTCCACGGTGGTGCCTCAACGGTTGGACCTAATTCCATGAACCTCGAGGTGAGAGTTCATGGTGGTGCCTCGAGATTAGGACGTAATTTCACGAGGGTAACGTGGTGATGCCTCAAGGTCAGGACGTAATTTCACAACGGCCACGTGGTGGTGCCTCTTGTAAGGGTGTAATTTCGCGAAGGCCTCGTGGTGACGCCTCACTGCCAGGACGTAATTCCACCTTCACGTTGTGGTGCCTCAATAAGGTACCGGATAGTTTATTATTGGAGCTCTAATTGGTTTGGTATATCATGTGTGTTTTCCCAGTACTTATGGTTGAATATGGAAATGTATGTTGAGTGTACGATGTGAATACTTTCTTTTCACTAGCTTACCCTTTGCCTGTTTGTATGATTGTGTGTGGTTTCCACCTTTGCGATGACCATCAACCTCATTTATGTGAGCAGATGTGAGAATCTCTAGCAGTGGTAACGATAGTAAAGATGTCGTAGTTTGATGAAATCCTTGGACGTCTTTGGGGGCCTACAGCTTGGAGTGTAGTAGTAGTAGTTTCTCTCTCGCACTTGACGAGACTCTGTACGTCGTTTAGGCCATGTGGGACCTTTTCCTTTTGTTATGAATATGTTTGAGTACTGTGTACGTCATATTCCAAATTTATGTACTCTCTATATATTTTTATATGTGGCGTTTTATTTAAATTGATTTTATCCGTTTAATTGGAACGTTACAAATAACACTATTGTTTTATCTCCCAAAGACTCAAAAGACCCAACAATTATCAATGTTAAATCTTTTTATGCATTTTTTTGGAAGGTTTTTTTATTTAAATTTTGTATTTTAAAATATATAATTAAAAATGTATTTTCTATTTTATATTCCAGAATGTATAACACAAAATATTATATATATATATATATATATATATATATATATATATATATATTTCATATTATAAAATTTGAAATGTATCTATATTTTAAACTAATTAATCTGAAATATATTTTATGTTGTATTTCAAAATGTATAATATAAAAATGTAAAATATTATTTTTTAGACTGTATCTTTCGAAAGAAAAAAAAAAGTTATGAGAATACATATTTTTGGAAAGAAAAATGATAGTTTGAAAAGAAAATATTTTGACAAACTACTTCTTTAGATAAAAAAAAAAACTATTATTTTAATTAAATAATAAAATATTAATCTATTTAATTTTATTTATGAAAATTTTGTCAAAGTTTGTCAATTTTTTTTTCAAATTATTATTTTCCTTCTTTTGAAAATTTAGGAAGAAATAACCTTCATAGTATTCATGTTAGAGGCGCCCGAAAATCCAAAGCCAAAATGACAAAATTCTCCAAAATCCTATGATTTTCCCGAAACATAAACCCAAATTACTGACATGATAAGAAACAACAATTTTAAATTGGAGCAATATGACTGGGATGATCAAACGCGAAACTTGACCACACTTACGTAACTAAAATCATTATTAACATAATGTAGAAACCAAACTAGATTTGAACCAAATCTAAAAGGATCTAAATATATTTTACTCCTTTTCAGATGGTATTTAACAACTTAAATTTTTATATTTGGCATAAAACTGAGTATGACTGCAGAATTTCTTATTCCATCAGTGCGATTTCAGTTGTGGTCTTGCTTTGCTAGTGCTGGAGCTGGACAGCATAAACCCACAGACAAAAGTCACTGATTATAGATAAAGCTGATGATGTCTAAGAAATGGTCCCAAAAAGTTGCTGTTACAAAGCACTGCAGAACACTTTTATTCGTGTCAGAAATAAAATACTTATTACAATACCAATAAATAACGAACCATAAGACCTTGCATTCCCTGTTCCAACAGACCCTGCTTACTAGTATAGCAGACAACAAAGAGGGTATAAACAGAGATTGAGAAATTCTGCTAAACACCTGCTTTCTTCATTAGTAGAACTACTGATAATCCTTGTAATTTCATCATAAGAACATCACACCAGGGAAATATAACAAAATACCATATTCATCTATTTTATACATACAATATTTTTACAAATCTATTCCATACATTCTCTAATATTACACCATGGACTTCACATTATATTAAAAAGAAAAACTATAGCAACAAATTAGAATGTATACATCACAATTGGAGAAGTCCAACTTTGTATATAAGTGTACTTTATCTTTGAATAAAGAGGACGGTTCCAACCAATCCCAACCATATCGTTAAGCCAACCCAGAATGCTCGACTTTTCCCCAACCCAATGGGAGGTTTCCATACAAGAAAGTCCGCAAGGTAATCCTTGGATGATGGAAGCTGACTCGTCACAGATCCACTCATTCTTCGATCCTTGTCCTTGTTTTTATCACTCCATGTTGCCGCATAGCTACAATTACATCATAATTCATATTTTTTACATCACAAACGTAGCAAGAAGGATATAAACCACAATTTTGAATATGCAATTACAGTATAACAAAAGAACAATGTATATGCAGTTATAACGCTCCTCAGTAATAATGCCAGTGGGTGTTCCTTTCACTAGAAAACTGAAGCATTTAAAGAGACATATGGTGATTTTGTAAGAACCAAAAGGAACGGAAAAGGATGATACAACTTCAGCAAGTTGCAGCTAATTCAGTCCTACATGTTACCCTAAACCTTTAGGCCTAAAAGAGACGAAGGAAAAATTGAAAAAGAATATGGACCATCAAGAGAAAGAATTGGGCATCCATAATTACATTCTTGACTTACCTGAGTGACAAATTCAGTTACCATGTGCTTTACCAAAAATTCAGCTTTATCACTGATTCTTATTGAGTTAATTATTAAACAATAGCGCCATTGATATTGTCTGACGATTTGTTAAATGTTCACCATCAGCGAGTACCTAATTAGTCTTCTCTTTACGCATTGAAATACTGAAAAATCATTTTTATTTTAGACCACTGACAACTGAGGTCACCATAAAAGCAGTAAACCACATACAAGAAAATAATTATAAACACGTTAAGGAAAGCTTCACACTAGGTATAAATGTAATACGGGCAGCAAGAAAAGATGGAAATCCAAATCAATTGGGTTTATAATATGAAAAGGACACTATCTATCTTAAGATAGATGAAGCAAAAATAGTTATTTCTAATCCTACTGATTTGCAATTCTATTTGCAATAAAATTCTAGAATAATCATCGATTGTTTGTCGCCAATCATTTTGGCTGTCAGAACAACAGATGTGTCTATGCATTAGCCATAACAAAAAAATCCCTTTTTCTACAACATCAGTCTCTCCTGGACTACCGCTTCAGCAATGAAAGCCCACGGCTTAAAGTGGTGGCACGGCAAGACAAAAAGGTCATTGCTTTTCCACCACATAAGTGGGGAGCTGGTAGAGCTCTTTCTCGCTTTACATACGATCTTAGCATAATACTCAAAAAGCCACCTAGAAAGACCTGATCAATTCTATTGTATAACTAATAATAGCATAATATAAGCGTTTGCAGAGTCGTAATTGGTTATGGAACAGTTGAAAATTATCACAACGTGCAAGTTGTATAAACCATACTACTGCTTACGTAAGTTGAAGTCAAATAGCAAGATAAAACTTAAAAAGTAAATAGCTCTAGATATGTTTGTGAATGGAAGGCTAATGGACCATGCTGACAATGCAAACCATTTGAGTATAGAAGAACAAGACTCACAAAATAACACAAATTAAAAACTAATGTATGTTTAAACATTACAACAAATATTATACACTACCAGTTTCTTAGATAACTTGACCACGAAATATGCTCTGTAACTCTACTAAAGCACCAATAGATGGGACGTGGATCCATCTTATTCTAGTTATTTAATATTTTAATCACCATTACTAACCAAGTTATTTGTCTCAAATTATATCCATCCGATGTGTTAGTATTATAGTGCTTGATTTAGTCCGATATCGCTTAGAATTGTGAGATGTGGTTCTCTATTTTACTATATAAGAGACCCTATGTAAAGCTTTGAAATACACCAGAAATACAAATATTTCCTAGTGTAGTCGTGGACGTAGGCATACACATTGTACGTTGAACCATGTTAAATTCTCTGTGTTTATTTTTCTCTCCTTTATTCTTTCCTTTATTGCCTTGTTCCTAACAATTGGTATCAGCATTGTCTGATCTTCCACATCAGAAAAGATTTGGTTCTTTTTTTTTTTCTTCTTAGGAATCCCAGTTTAGAGAAGTAGTGAGAGATGAAGGTGTTGTCAAATATGTATGAGAAGCCATTTGCAGCCAATAAAGTGTATTTGATTCGTAGGCTAATCAACCTAAAAATGGGTTCTTGCGCAATTGACATCAGTGCAAATAACATTAAGATTAGAACTAGTGCATACAGATGTTTGGGGTCAGCTCCAGTGAAATCCCTTGGAGGTTCCCAGTATTATGTAACATTCATTGATGACTCTACAAGAGAGGTATGTGTTTATTTTTTAAAAAATAAATTTGATGTGTTTTCTGTGTTTAAAAGGTGGAAAAAAGAAATTGAGACTCAAACAGGTTTAAAGATTAAATGTTTAAAGTCTAATATGGTGGAGAATATGACAGTAGTCAATCTAAAGAGTTTTGTTCAGAGAACGAATCAGAATGATCAAGACGGTTCCAGGAACACCAGAACCTTGAATGAAAGAGCAATGTATGAGAATCATGTATGAGAATCCAGTTAGGATTACCCAAGGTATTTTGGGCTGATGCAATAAGCACATTAGCCTATCTCATAAACAGAGGACCATCAGTTCCTTTAGGTTATCAGTTACCTAAAGAAGTATGGTCTAAAAATTAGGTAAACCTTTCACATCTGAAAGTTTTTTGTTATGCTTCATATATTTTGTTGAACTCTAATAGTAGAAATAAATTGAACCTTAAGGCAAATCGATGTTATTTCATTGGTTATGGATATGACATGTATGGCTATAGGTTTTGGGATGACCAAAACAAGAAAATTATCAGAAGTAGAAATGTTACTTTTAATGAAAACATGTTCTAAAATGACAGAACTGCAGAATTTGCAAATGCAAATAAACAACCAGAGCAGGTATCATTAGAAGAAATTTCAAAAAGTGATGTAGTCAACAGAAGGCAGAATACAGAAGTAGAGCCTGAGTCAGAGCCTGAGTCAGGGTCTGGGTCAAAACCTGAACAAATAGTAGAGTTAGTAACTCTTGAATTACCGACTAGAAGGTCTAGCAGAACAATTGTAGCACCACAAAGGTATTCTCCTTTATTGCATTACTTGTTATTAACTGATGCTGGTGAGCCAGAGCATTTTGCTGAGACTATGCAGGGAGATGAATCTATTAAGTGGGAGCTAGCAATAGAAGATGAGATTAAGTCTCTTTAGAAGAATAAGACATGGTCTTTAACTAAGCTTCCAGAAGGAAAGAAGGTTTTGCAAAACAGGTGGGTCTATCGGTTAAAAGAAGAACCAGATGGCAGCAAACGATATAAGACTAGACTCGTAGTGAAAGGGTTCCAACAGAGACAGGGAATTGACTTTAGAGCAATTTTCTCTCCTGTCGTCAAGATGACTACCATCAGAGTTATCTTGAGTATAGTAGCTGTAGAAAATCTTCATCTGGAGTAGTTAGATGTGAAAACTGCATTTCTACATGGAGATCTTGAGGAAGTAGCACAAACAAAAGGTTTTGAAGTACAAGGCAAAGAGAATCTTGTATGCAAGCTTCATAAAAATTTGTATGGATTGAAATAAGCACCGAGACAGTGGTACAAGAAGTTTAATGAGTTTATGAGAAACTCAAAATTTCACAGATGTGAAGAACATTATTGTTTTTACGTGAAGAAATATGTTAACAACTATATCATTATTGCCTTGTATGTTGACGACATGTTGATTGTTGGTGCTAATATGACAGAAATTGACATGTTGAAGAAACAATTGTCAGAAAATTTTGAAATGAAGGATCTTAGTCCAGCCAAGCAAATTCTTGGTATGAGAATCTCTAGGGATAGATCTGAAGGTATTCTAAACTTATCTCAAGAAAAATATATAGAAAAATTGTTTAGCAGGTTTAATGTTGGAAATGCTAAAACCAGGAATACACCTTTGGGAACTCACTTAAAGTTCTTAAAAAGGCAATCTTCTCAGACAGAGAAAGAAGGAAGTCACATGTCTAAAGTGTCATATGCATCTGCAGTAGGGAACTTAATGTATGTTATGGTTTGCACCAGACCTGACATAGCACATGTAGTGGGAGTTGTAAGCAGGTTTTTGAATTGCACCGAAAAGACTACTCATCCCAAACAAGTTTACGTAAAATTTTGGGAAAACGGCAAGGATTATTGTCTTATTTGTCAAAGAAAGATGGAATACGGTATAAAAAATTAATCAATCAGTTTAATATTCGGCAATCACAAATTCGTTAAATTGAAGAGTAATTTTCAATTATTCGATTTATTAGATCTTGAATTTGGATGAACTTTTTTTTAAGCGATTCATAAAAGAATAAATCGAGCAAAAACCTATGAATATCT
>Ga0099822_1009104_pt1 | contig 12578 bp, 4 predicted proteins | sample CowpeawhiteBW_FD_76839 | JGI IMG/M metagenome (GOLD analysis project Ga0099822, IMG submission 76839) | Root nodule microbial communities of legume samples collected from California USA - Cow pea white BW | ecosystem: Host-associated > Plants > Roots > Nodule | place: USA: California | collected... | reverse complement strand
AAAAAAAAAAAAAAAAAAAAAAAAAAAAAAAAAAAAAAAAAAAAAAAAAAAAAAAAAATATAAAAAAAAAAAAAAAAATATATATATATATATATATATATATATATATATATATATATATATAAGGTTCTTAATAGACTATGAGTAATTTATTAATGGTTAAATCATTTTATTGGTTAACATTTTTGTAGAAAAATTTTAAATCAGTCCCTCTTTTTATAGTTGTCTGCTCCTATTTTGGAAAATTTGTTGCAATCAGGTCTTTTTTGTTAATAATGTCATTTCCATTGATAATGCACTAACAAGTGTTAATTGATGTGCCATGTAAGATCTAGGAAAAATAATTATCATTTCAAAGTGGTAATATGGTGTGAAGAGTAGTAATTAAATTAATAGTTAATGACATAAACAAGGATAAAAGGTAGCATAATTGGTTAAAGAATTAACTATAGGTTAATGGTGATAGCTTCAATTCCTAATGTGTACATTTGAAATGGTTATATTTTAAATATTTTTTAATAATTGATTTGCAAGTGTTTATGTGTGACTTATAATTATTTATTATTTATTTGGCATTTTTTTAGGGTATTATTGTAATGTTCGTTATGCATTTGATTGTTAAGAAAATTGGGATAGTTGATATGGTCACATAGGAAATAATAGCTCATCAAGGTGAATTAAGTGCAAAAATAGTTATTTAGAATTTAAATTTTAATTATTTTATAATGAAAAAATTTGAAAAGGTAGTTAGAATTATTTTTATTTTGGTGCAACCATTAATTGAATTATTTAATTATTTTAAAATGGTTATATTTTAAATATTGTTTTAGCAATTGATTTGGAAGTGTTTATGTGTGACTTATAATTTTATAATTATTTGGCATGTTTTATTGTGAGGGTATTATTGTAATGTTCGTTATGCATTTGGTTGTTAAGAAAATTGAGATAGTTGATATGCTAATAGGCATAGAAAATAATAGTCCATCAAGGTGAATTAAGTGCCAAAATAAATATTAGGAATTTAATTTTTAATTATTTTATATATAAGAAAAACTGAAAGGGTGGTTAGAATTATTTTTATTTTGGTGCAATCATTAATTGAGTTATTTTATTATTTTAAAATAGATTATTCAAAAGGGAAATTAAGTTAGAAAAATAATTTTAGAGGAGATAGGATAGAAGGGTTTTTTTTTTTCAGCCAAGTTAAGAATTGGCATGTGAGATGTGGTAGAGCAACATATAATTCTTAGAAAAAGTGAGTAGAAAAATTTTATGAGTGAAAGAGAAGGGAAAAAGGAGAAGGACACTCTGGGAAAAATAGATTTCTCTATTGTAAGGAAGAATCTTAGTTCAAGAGTATTTCACATAAGGGGAGTTTAACCTTTCTTCTTATTCTTTTATGGTTGATTGCATCGAAATATTTTGAAGTGAGATAATGGAATTCTAAGAGAAACTATTTTTTCCTCTATAAAATGGTTGAAGTTGGGATGTAAGATGTATTATTATTGATGAGTGTAACATCCCTACTTTTAATAAACTGTATTATTTATTGTAAATAAAACACTTAAAAAGTCTTCTATTTTTACTAATGTTTTGTATTTTATTATGATGTAGTTTAAACATTAAAAATATATTTTATCATGATGTAGTTTTTACTTATTGAAAATAACAACAAAAAGAAAATAAAACTAATAAAATATGTATGTATATATATATATATATAAAATATTAGGTAAAAATATATTAATTAAAATATTGTTAAATAGGTGTGTGTATTAAAAAAAATCTTCTAAAGAAATGAGAAGATAAGGAGAAAAGAAAAGAAGAAGAAAAAAATAGAGAAGATAAAAGAAAAGAAAAAAGGAAAGAAAGAAGAAGATAAGCTAAAGAGATAAGCTAAAGAAAGAAAAGAAAAGTAGTGATGATTGAAAAAAATGAGCACATGCATGGCTTATATATATATAGATATGAAATGAAGGAAGAAGTTATGTAAGAAAGTGAGAAAGTGAGAAAAAAAGGAGAGAGAGAGAGAAAGAAAATGAGGGAAAGAAAGAAAATAGAGAAAGAGAAAATAGAGAGAGAAAGTTTGGAGCAAAAGATTCAAAGAGATCCTTGCCCTTCAATAAACAAGGTAAGGGGAGTGAAGTTAAGCTCTTTTTATATTAATCTTGATAAAATCATGGGTGTTATATTAATCTTTTATTTATTTTATATCATATATTATTCTACTTACTTCCATTTAACTTATTTTCATTTATTATCCTCTTATATTTATATTATTTAGTCAGTATCCAGTTATGCCCTGATTCGGTTTATCTCCAGTTATGCATTAGTTCTGTTTATTTGTTTTATTTAATTTATCTTTATTGCACTGATACTATTTATTTATTTTATTTTATTTATATCTAGTTATGCACTGGTCCTATATACTTATTTAATTTAATTTATCTCCAGTTATTAAGTGGTCCTTTTTATTTATTTAATTTATCTCCAGTTACGCACTGGTCTTGTTTATTTATTTTATTTAATATATCTTCAGTTACGCACTAGTCCTGTTTAATTTATATTTTTGTTATTATATTTTTTATAACATTCTAATCCTTATCTAGTTATTTATTTAAATTTCTTTCTTTGATTCTTATTTTATCATTATTTTATAATTAAAAAAATAAAGTAAAAGTAAATATTATTTTATTCAGTGAGCTTGGATAGAAGAAATTACATGAACATTTTATTGTTATTTTATATTCTTTGTGTAGTTTATACAATGATATGATTTGATAGTCATCACATTTTATGACCTTTGAAAATATCCAAGAGTATGTCAATTAAGTAGGAGTTAAGTCTAGTTTCAATAAGTTGTGATTAAGCTAGTGTCAAAGTGTTTGTATTTGGGAAGTCACCGTTTCGTACATTACGGGATGAAAGGTAGGGACCATGGTGGGGTCTAAGGAAGTTATACCAAGTATGTGAATATTTGGATAGTTTAGAATAGCGCATCAGACTAGGATATTCATAGGCCAAACCTGGGACTATTCGATACCTGCTCGGCATCGCCAAGGTTAGGTAGTGAGTATATATCTCTTTTATGTGCCTATAAATGACTAATATTCTTGAGAAAGAAATAATTATGATTGTACCAATGTTTTAAGAGAAATACTGAATTACCTAATCACTTCCTAAAGTAACTTTTCATGTTCATAATGGACCATCAGAAGTGGAATATGGATCCATATGTCTAGTATTACGAGATCTAGTTTTGTGGTTGTAGGTCCAATTATATGCCCGCAGTGTCTCTATTGTTTGTTGAGTTTATTAAGATTGATATTTAAGGCTTATAAAGACCTAATTCCTTTCATATTCTTCTTTTATATGTACCTATTGCATGAGTATAAGGGGAACCTGCTCAATGAGAGTTGTACGAGATATTATTGGTGGATCTTCTGAAGATTGACTCGTGGATAATTTATATTAATATCTTGAGGAGATATTTAAAATATAGATCATCTTCTATTCTGATGTAGAATTCTTATTATTATACAAATACATATTTTTGTAATATTTCATGAACAATTATAGAGATGTAAACTATTGATATATATATATATATATATATATATATATATATATATGGATATGAAGTTAAGTTATTTTTAGTGTCTTCTCAAGGAAAATCTTATTGTACAAAAAAAATAATAAGAATTTAAATATTAGTTAATGCTGTTAGTGTAAGATCCGCGAAATTTAATTAATTAAATAATTAATTAATTAATAAATGTGGGTGGTAGGAGCCTTTATGGAATTAATTAATTTGTATGATTGGAAACGTACTAGCTCAAGTGGTTGAGAGTATTTAGTTGTATTGAAAGGACTTGGGTTTGAGTCCTATGTGTGCTAATTGTGTGTTATTTAATTGTTATTATTTTAATAATAAGCTTGATCGTGATGAGTGATAATATAATCCCAGAATTATAGGAATTATCATGAAACATGAATTGGTTGAATGATTGTGCATTGATTTGACATTTGTATGGTTGGGGGTTTGAACCCAGGCTTATGCAAAATAACTTTCTTTTTGCCAAAATTTCTTTTGGAATGAATGTGAAAGGCTAAAAACCCTAGCTGACAAAGGGATAGCCAAGAGGGGCTGGAAAAACAACCATTAATATACCTTGAATGACAATTAGGTTAAACTTAATGCAAATTTTCGTTTTTCCTTCCATCATTGCTAATTAAGGCAAAATTTAGTTAGAATTAAGGGTGAGAAAGTGGGTTTTTGCTAAGGCCGCCATTGGTACATATTGAGAGAGTGAATCAAAGTGCAAAGAGAGAGAGAAGTGAGAGTTGAGAAGGAGTCTTGAAAGAGGAATCACAAGTTAAGGCTAATTGAGATCAATGACTCAAAGATTTGTGCACTTTTGGAGCAAGGAATCCAGGTTAGGGGTGTTGAATTCGTATTTTATAGCAAATATAATAATTACATGAATTGCATGAACTGTATAGATATTTTACTGTGTTGTTCTGGACTCTGTTCTGGACTCCGTTCTGAATTTCTGGGAATTTTCCAGAAATCGCCTAGCGGCGTTGAAGGTCTGCCAGGTGACGCATGCCATTGTTTGGAGGTTTCTGCATTTTTGGCAGAAACCGCCTAACGGCAAGAACTGTCTGCCAGGCGACTCATCCTGCATAACCAGTTTTCTGGGTTTTCTATGAACAGTCTCGTGGTGATGAACACTCACCAGGCGACGCAAGTCAAATTTGACTCGATTTTGGGTTTTTCTGTGTTCTGGGTTACTTCTAATCAGTGGAAAATGGGCTTTAATCATGTATGGATTAAAGGGAAGGGATTAATGGTGAAATTATGTGGTGATAAGAGGAAATTGGATGATTTTGGTATGAACTTGTTTTAGAGTTGAGTAATTGGGGATTTTGAATTCAGGGATTGATTGTAGTTGAGTTGGATTAGAAATTGTTCATTTTATGTTAAATTGATCAACCATTATAGTGGGTGGGAGTTTGGCGTGATAAATTGATGAAAGGTGAGAAGGGAAATTTGGGTTTTTAGCAAGTGCAATAGAATCTGGGATTTTTCCCAGAACTGATGCACCGCTTGGTGGGATATAAAGTGTCGTCAAGCGATAGCGCGATCTTAAGAGGAGATTTTGGATTTATGGGTGTGATTGGCTCGAATTGGGTTCAAGAGTAAGTTGTGGGATAGAACGATTATGGGAAAATAGTAAAGAGATAGATGTTGAATAGTTGGGTGCGGGGAATAAGCATAATGAGATGGAAATTAAAAGTACGGAATGGAATATTGGTGATGTAACTAGTGTTAAGGTTTAAATGGTAAAATGTTGCAATGGCGAGATAAGTTCATGATTGGCAGAGTGTTTCTCTTGTTAGTTTAACTTGTAAGCAAGTTGATCATAACTATGAGTGGATAACTATTTGGTACATTAAGGGATAAGGTAGTGGGATATGACAGACCTTGTGAAATGGATGGACTATTTAGGATTATGACAGAAAATAGGTACTCTTGGGGCACTGGAAAATGAGTTTATGAGGTAGTAGCAATTAATTGAATTATATCATTAGATTGGTTTAGGGAAGTGAATTCTTGGGAATTAGTGAATCTTAAAAGAGTAATAGGAACATTGGTGAGAAGCTAGATCGGGGAGAATTGATGCAATTATCCTAGTAGATATCACTGCAAGTTTTGATGCTTAAATTATAGGTTGTAATTTGTTCTGGGTGATTAAAAACCAATACTGCGCCAGTATTGGTGTAGCGCCTGGCAGTATTGTTTGACCATCAGGCGATAGCTACCAAATTAGAGGGATTCCTGGATCACGTTGCGCCTAGCTGCAAGGTTAGAGGCTTTGAAGGTGCCTGGCGGCAAAAGGTGTCTGTAACATCCCGTCAGGATATTACGAATTTTATTAATAAATAAAGAATTTATAAACATTTTCATTTAATAAAACTTCATTTCCCAAAACGCGGGAAATTTAAAACTTTATTTAATTTGTGAATAATCCAAAATTCCATAATGTATAAAACTCAAAAATAATATAAAGCAGCCATAGGGTTTTAAACTGGGATAATAACCAAAATATCTCATGAGAGTTTACAATCTATTTCCAAAACATAATAAATAAAAAGACTCCCATGCTATCCCCACTCTATGTCTAAGACTCACAAGCACCACCTGCATCAAAATCATCTGCTCACATGTACCGCGCACACGATCATCGCCAAACACAAGCATATAGGGTGAGCTTAATAGAATAAGCATACAAAATACATGCATACACATTTATATGAATCACTTATATATTTCATGTAACATGCCACATAAAAATCCCTCTATCGATTTCATCTTCCCTGGCCACAACCAGGTCATTCGTGTTCTACCTCTTTTAGCAATTACCTCAAGGTGACTTGTTGCCATACTTATCGTCCACAACTGATAGAGCACACGTGCAGAAAACCATTGTTGCAGATCATACACCCTTACAGATCAGCACACTCACACCGACAACACTAGCCAACCCGAGCTCAACTTAAGGGTCCCTCGTGTTCATCCGCCATCCTGAGCTCAACTCGAGGGATGTCATTCCGAGCTCAACTCAAGGAATGCCACGTGCTTAACCCCTATCCCGAGCTCAACTCAAGGGATACGTTCCGAGCTCAACTCAAGGAACACCAGCAATCCCACCTTTGAAGCACAACCAAAAGCCTTGTAGATCACGTGTGTAGAATCCAACAACCCACGGCTGCAACATTAAAATCGCATGGCGGGGGACACGTACCATCGGGTGCAGCCGCTTCCAGACCGCTTGGTGGGGGACACGTGCCGTCAGGCGCCAAACGCCTCAAAAATGCCATCGCTACCGACACCGCATGGCGGAACAGCTCCTACCGCCAGGCGCACGCACTCTTAGAGCCCATTGGTCTTACAGATACCGCCTAGCGGAACCACCTCCACCGCCAGGCGAGACTCATAGCAGAAGCCCCCTGTTTCACATCATTTGCCTGGCGCCCTAACCCCACCGCCAAGCGCCATACCAGTATCACCACTTTTACTAGTTTTGCACTGTTCAGCCAAGTTCCACTACTTAGTCTGGTATCCTCATATAACCTAATTGATGAATTCTCTAAATTAGGTATATATGTACGCTTAGACCGTAACCACCATCCTAATATGTATCCACTTGAGATTGCCTAAGTTCCACTTTTCTAAGACTCTATCAATCACTGTAGTCTTAACCTCTATGCTATGCTACGTATCACCCAACATTTAGTACACACTATTTAGCATATGGCTTACCCATTTGTAACTACCCATATTTATACCATTTGTCCAATTTGACAAATCCAATTATCCTTGCAACTTTGACTTTGTGCTAGCATCTCCTTATTATACTAATATCACAGCAGTTGTTACCATAATTAGGTCTTATTTACACTGCATTGTCCACTTTATGGCAATCACACTCGCTCCCCATTCCAATCATAAAATTCACACCTCTAGTTTCTTATAACAGCATCAGAGTCATCATCCAATTACCCTTTCCAACTCCACGATAGCACAAACCATTATTTTCCCCAAGCCGGACTCCTTAGTCGCCCTCACAAAAATGAAAATTTCCAACATTCTAATGTGGTGCCTGTGGCCATTCTCGTGCCGCCAGGCGGTGCCTACGATTCTGGACAACTCCCTAGAATTTCCACACCTGCACTACTCTTTACTTTCAAGATTTTCTCCCCCAATGCAGGTTCCGCTCCCTTTGAGTTATTTAGCAACCCAACAACTCATTAGTCCATTTCAATAACAAAAATTCTTGCAGTAACATCCCGCTAATTGATTCCAAGAGCTAAAATTCTCAAATTATCAACCCTAAAACATCTATCTACTGTTCCATTCAATTTCTCCTTTAATTTCGTGATTATACCAACACTCTGATATCTAAACCATCCTTTAAGGATTCAGTTAACTTTCCCCTCGATCAGAATTAGCCCAAACCCATAAAATACCGAAAACAAAGGAAAAGGTTCGCGTCACCTAGAAAACAAAGTAAAAGGTTCGCGTCGCCTGGCGGTTGATCGGCACCGCCAGGCAGTTCAAGCCAAACCCAGAAAACTGGGTAAATCACCAAGTGTCGCCTGGTGGGCCGAGTAGTGCCGCCAACCGGTTCCATCGCTGGAACCCAAAAAGACCATCAAACAACATAAGCCGCCTGGCGGCTTTGAATGTCCGCCAGGCGGTTTTTGGAAAATTTCCAGAACCTAGAATTCGACGTGATAGTTCAATAATTATACAAGTACAGACCATTCATAAAGCAATTAAGCATCACACACATAATTAGCAAGTTATAGCTCCCCTAACTTGAATTCCTTAGCTTGAACTTTGGCAATTGAATTCTCCCTACTCCAAGGACATCATTTGTCTTCTCTCTATTCAGCGCCAAAATGCCTCACTCAAACCTCACTAAGCTTCAATTTCGTGCTCTATTTTTGAGTGTAATTCCCAGTCTTGCAAAACCCTCTCTATTAACCCAATTTTTCTTTTTAAAGGGTGCCTAAAAGGTAGGTTAATTACCTAAAACGAAAATGAGACTTAATTGCTTGTTAATGACATTCATTATCTCATTATGTCTGTTTTTCAGCCACCTCTAGGCTGCCATATAACTAGGGTTTCCATCAACTTTTCATATTCAAGCCAAAGCCAAAAATACCAAATATAAAGTTTAATTTGGGTTCTCCAAGGTTTGAACCCATAACCATACCAATGATCAAGTCAATGCTAACCATCATGCCAATTCATGTTTCATGCTAACTAATACAATTAAAGCATTATATCATGAGAAACGTGATTAATCATATCATTAAAACAATAATAATTAAATAACACATAAATGGCATTCATAAAACTCGAACCCAAGTCCTCTCACACAATAAAGTACTCTCAACCATTTAAGCTAGTACTTTTCCACGTCATACCAATCAGAATTTAATGCCGTAAAGGCTTTTGCTGCCCGCATTTATTAATTAATTATTTATTTAATTAATTAAATTTTACGGGTCTTACAATGTTCGCCAGGCGGTCTGGAAGCGAGTTTCGCTTGGCGGCTCTAGAGTAGCGTCAGGCGATAATGTAGAGGCAATGTTTGTGATTTATTTACTTTGGATTTGCGTAGTCTATCAAGCTTTGGTGATACCTTAAAGGTCGGCTTATTGGATGTTCCTTGAGTTGTGGCTCGGAAGGTATCCATTGAGTTGTGGCTCGGGATAAATGTTAAACACGTGGCATTCCTTGATTTGTGGCTCGGAATGACATATCTTAAGTTGTGGCTCGGGATGACGGATGAACACAAGGAACTCTTGAGTTGTGGCTCGGGTTGGAGAGTGTTGTCAGTGCGAGTGTGCGAGTTGTGGCTCGTACGGATGGGTTTAGATAGATTGCTCTCCTCAGCATTAAGCTGACAAGTTTGGTAGTCTTGGGACGTTACGAACTATGTTTGTATTGGGAACTTCACCTGGTGTTACGAAGTGTGGTCCGTAGCAGGATTCTCGCATGTGTTCTACAAGTTGTGGCTTGTAGGTGTGGCAGCAAGACATCTTGAGGTATTCATCTAAAGACGTAGAGCATGGATGACGTGGTGGTGGCCATGTTGTGTGGAATCAACGGATAGGAGTTCCTTTGATGTGTGCGTTTAAAATTTTGAACTGTATATACGTATATGTTTTATATTGTTAAGCTTATCCTATCTGCTTGTGTTTGACGATGATCGTGTATTGCATTACACGGGAGTAGAGGATGTTGCATGTGGTTCTGGTGAGGCTTAGCATCGGAGAGGGGCTAGCTGGGAAAAGATTTATGGAGTTATGGATTTCTTTATGTTTTTATAAACAGTGTTTTATCAGACTTGGGTAATGTATTGGAATTTTATAATTTATGAAGTTGAGTTATTTTACGAAGTAATAAAGTTTTGAAATTTCCCACGGTTTTGGGAAATGGAATTATAATAAATGATGTTTAATTGTTTATTTCTATTTTATTTTATTTAAATTGGTAATATCCGACCGGGATGTTACAGTTATTGTATTACTAATGGAAATAACCTAATTGCAATAAATTTTCCAAAATAGGGACCAAATTGAGACAAATAAAAAAAAGGAGATTGATTTGAGATTTCTTTACAAAAATGGAGACTAATGAAATGATTTAACCTTAGTAATTTAAACTTGGATGGGGATGGACGAGGACGGGTATTAGGAAGGGTATAGGGATAGGGACATGGCAAATATGAAGATACCCATCCCTATCCTTGTACCCAATTAAAAAAATCAGGTATTACCCATACTCATACCCGTACCTAGTCAATGCGGGGATTCCTTGTCAAAACGGGGATGATTTTGAATAATACCCACGAGGAGCAGTTTATTTGTCATCCCTAAGCATCACCCTCTTTATTTATAGACTTATTTAGTAATTTGGTCTTTTTATTGATTGTTTTGGTCTTTATGTTTGTTTTTTACTCAACTGGTATTTTTGTAAAAGGAGTTAATGTGGTCCCTTCCATTAAATTGATCTAAACAATGTTTGGAAGTACCACGTGTCAAAAACTAGGTATGTCACATGTCAAAATTTAGACCATCTTCTATCTTAAACTACTGTGATTTTAAGACATGACATCTTCTAAGTAAAAGATGACCCAACTTGATATGACAAACCTAGATTTTGACATGTAACACTCCCGATCCGCATTAATGCATATTTAACATAAAGAGTCATGTGAAGATTTTTTTTATCTTAAAAAAAACATGTACTCAATTGAATGTTTTTAAAATAAAATTTTGAAACAAATAAAAGTTTAAAAATAAATATGAAATTATTAAGTCTTATTTATTTGAAAAACTCGACAAATCCCTTACAGAAACATGAATTCATTTTTATGCTCTACTCAAATTCCGCCACACATTTAAAAGAATCTCTTTAATCCAACAAATAGTAGAAAGTATATAACCAACTCCCATATTGATGAATACATATATGAAATAAAGAACAAAAACACAACACTTCAAGAGAGACAACATAAACTATAAAGAAATGTTACTCTGATAAATAAATAATTAATTTCTTTATTTTGTATTTGCTAAATTCGTAATATATAATATTAATTATTTACTGTTTGAAATGCTAGGTTTTATCCAATTTTCTTCAAATGTATTCGTGTCCCATTCAAATTTTAGACGTCAGTGTGGACAAAAATGAGCTTGGTCAGCAACTTAAAAAAGTAATCAAAATTCATTTTAAAAAAGTCAAAGTGACATGGGTTGTGTCAAAACTGTGTCCAAATTGTGTTCAAATATCATTTTCAATAGAAATAATATTTTCCTATATAGAAAAAGAACTAAAGGTGGTTTGTGATTTTGCTGAGGCGAGGTGGTACCCACCCCAAAACCATGACGCCCTTCACTCTAGCCTCTAGCTCTATGGGCGCGCTTCTTAAAAACATGGTACGATTTACCTCCATGCCTACATTATATAATCATTTGCAGCATTAAAATTTTTCCATGTACTGATCCTGTGCGAGCATGTGTTGGTCGTGGCTATCGGAGTTTGATGATGTCGCTCCCATGAATAAGAAACATAACTTAGAGGAGATTCCGGAAGAATCAGAACTTGGAATCGATGGTGATGCCACTCCGGAGCTTCAAGAAGCGTGCATTGGCTTGGAAAAGGAATTGGAAGTTCTGAGAATGGGCATGGACGTGGGAATTTGTGCCCTCTGCCTTGGTTTCTGTTATGCGCTTTCGCCCTCCGCAAAGCTTTTTCCGCGTCTAACTTCTTCCTTCTTCAGACTAAATCACCTTCTGTGAATTATGTACTGTTACTGTTAAATGTTATTTTGATTTAGGTTTTATTCGGTAGAAATACCAAAAAAGAATTATATAAAAATTGTACCGGATTCGATTTAACCCATATTTAAAAATGTTATCGTCCAACGCAAATTGAACTCGCAAGTTCGACTAGGTTGAGGGAGTTTAGCCCATTTTAAGAGTTCTTTCACTATTTCATTTACTAAATTTATAAAATAAACTTGTATTAATTAATTCCTATGCTGTGTTCAAGAAATGCTTCACATTCAAAAATTTTAAATAATGAATTTTTATGTTCCTCTTTTTTTCTTTTTCTACCAGTGCTATCTTTCAATCCTACACTTCACAATGAAGTTCCTTATGTTTCACACCACATAGTTGCGGTCCATTTTTTTTAGGTTTAAATAGTCTTTTGGTCCTAGTTTTGGTCGACTTTTTTCACTTTGGTCCTACTTTTTAAATTGTTTTCAATTTGGTTCTATTTTTCGTTATATTTTTTCAATCAACTCCTTTTCGTTAACTCCGTCCAAATCATTAACGGATGTGAACAGTAACTGCCACGTGTCATCTTGTGATTTTTTTGATTTTTTTTTAATTTTTTTAATTTTTTTTTAATTTTTTTTAATTTTTTTTAATTTTTTTTTTTTTTTTTTTTTTTTTTTTTTTTTTTTTTTTTTTTTTTTTTTTTTTTTTTT
>Ga0099822_1009103_pt1 | contig 12579 bp, 8 predicted proteins | sample CowpeawhiteBW_FD_76839 | JGI IMG/M metagenome (GOLD analysis project Ga0099822, IMG submission 76839) | Root nodule microbial communities of legume samples collected from California USA - Cow pea white BW | ecosystem: Host-associated > Plants > Roots > Nodule | place: USA: California | collected... | reverse complement strand
TATATTAAATTTATTTTTTAAATTTTAAATTTCAAAAAGTTATAAAAATATCCTAATGAAGTTTGAATTTGAAAGTAAAAAAAAAAAAATCGTAAAAAGTAAAGGCTTTTTAATGGATTCTTTTAATATATATAAACAACTTTCAGATATTCTTATATTATGAAAAAAGTTTTGTTTAAGATATAAAAAAATCTGAAAATTGATAAACTAAAAAAATTTAATGAAAATACGTTAATAATTATAGTTAAAAAATAAATATATGATATAAAACAATAAATAAGAAATATAGTATTTGAAAACAAAATCTTGAAAATCAAAAATTCAAAAGCTTTGATGATTTTTAATAATATAATAATATGTTATAATAAATAATAACAATAATATTTAATAATAATATAATAACATTAGCACTAATATAGTAATAATAATTAAAATATGGTGTAAAATAATAAATAAATAATTGAATAATGATACTATAAATAAACTAAAAGTAAATTAAATATTAAAAGACCGTATACTTTACAAAATGTAATTGTATTTTCAACCAAAGTCAATTATTAAATTAATTATACTATTTACAATTTGTTATTTCAAAGCAGATTTTATAAATAAAAGTTTGAAATATAAATTTGTGCTAAAACATAACAACTCTATTATATGAGTTTATTAGACAAGTCTATTCTACTATTTATATTTTTTTGCTCCATTTTACATTTTCAAAGAAAATAATAATATTAATATTAATATTGAATGTTTATTAACTTTTCTCACAAATTTTAATAATAATATTAATATTAAAATTTCATTATTATAAATTTATTTTTAAAATAAAAATGAATAAATATTAAAGTTTTTATTAATAATATATGGTTCAATGTTCACATATGAAACAAATTTCTATAAATATTATGTAAAAATAATTTGGTTATATATTTTCATACTAAAGTCATTTTTATTCAGGAATCAAACTCATGATTTTGTCTATAATATCAATTATTTGATTGAGCGCTCGACATTTGACCAAAAACTATAAGTGTTAATCAGGACATAACTCTTTCTATTTAAGAGTGTATGAGTCCAAGTGCTATGAATATGATTCAATTGTGACTCAGCCCACCCGGCCTTCGTCACGAGACAATTGATGTCATCCACAACAAATATATCTAATTTAATATATAAATACGCAAAGTTTATTATCTTATTAAAATAATTTACTGTGTATAAAATTATATATAAAATCAAACATGACCATAAATAAATAGTATATATATATATATATATATATATATAATATTTTCTATTTAAATTATAGATGTTCTGATTGATTTTTGTCAATTTATTTTATTTTTTAAAATTATTATTGAATCAATTTATTATTATTAAATGGAGAAAAAAACAGATAAATTATATTTTTTTAATGATTTTAAAAATTAAGTTATAATTTGAAATTTAAACTATACAAAAGAAGTAATGATTTTTTTAATTAACATTTATATTGTCAATAATACAGAAAATTTAAAATTCAAAACATATGGAAACAAATCTAAAATTTAAAATTTAAAATAGCAAAAAACGAATAAAAATATGATATCAAAGTTTAAATTTAAAATTTAGCATCCAAAAATATTGTAAAACATTAAAGTTAGAGATGTCAACGAGGGATAGAGTATGGGTAGTAGCTCTCTCGTGTCCTACCTGCTGGATAAATATTCGTCTCGTACCCGTACTCATATTTGTGCGGGTATCCATTATGTGGGTACCCGCATATTTTTTTAATATCCACGGGTACCCGCGAGTATTTACAAAAAAACATTTTTAATATTTAACAAAATATTTTAATGATAAATCCAAATAAAAATATAATGCATAACATTCATAAATTTTAAACAAAGTGCAAATAACCCATTTAAATAGTGTTCAATGACAGTTTACAAAAAAAATTGAAATTTTTTAATACCAATTGATAAAAAATAACTTATTCAGAATCAATGTGTTAATGTTTTAGTCATGTTTTTTTTTTTTTGAATTTAAACTAGAGTATAGCGGGTACGGGTATCCATGGGTATGGATACTGTGATACCCGTACTCGTCCGTTAACATGAGAGTATACAAAAATACACGTACTCATTACCCGCATGTATCCATTTACAATATTCATTTCTTACCCATGGCGGGTTTTATCCCCAGATATTCACAGACACGAACTTTTTTGACATCCCTAATTAAAGTCTTTTTAATAAATTTTTAAATGTTTTTGAACAACTTTCACATATTTTTTACATTTCACAAAAGTCTAAACAAAAATTTAACAAATAATTTTTATAATATAGACATCATGTGTATCATTACAAAGTAAAAATTATAAATCCTTAAAACTTTTAAAGATATAAAAATTACTAATGATTTCAATTTCAATATTTTTTTCTAAATTAAGATACATATTACACAATTTGAAATTTAAAATATAAATTAATAAAGTTTGAATTTAAAAATTGAAACCGTAAAAAACTATAAAAATACAATAACAAAGTTTAAATTTGAAATCCAAAAAAAAACTATGAAAAAGTGACTCTAATAGATGAGTCTACCAAATATCTAACTTTTGTATTTTTATAAAGTATACTTTTTATATTTTTTATGCATGGTCTACATTTTGTAGTTTTTTATTGTTTATTATTTATATTTTATTTACATCGTCTAACATTTGTATTTTCAATATAATCTATTTTTTATATTTATATGTACTTTCATTTGTAATTTTATATCGTTTATCCCTTCTAATTTTTTATCGTCTAACTTTTATATTTTTATTATTTCTACATCTACTCAACAACTTTTATATTATTTATCTATTTTATTATCAGAAAATATACTATTACATTTTTCTACATTGTCTACTCAATAAATTATTTAAAATTAAATTTATTTCTTAATTTTAATTAACTCAATCTTAATATATTATTTAAAATAATTATATACAATACATTTTATTAAAAAATATAAAACAACTTAATACATTTTTATCATAAAATTAATAAAAAATTATTATTTAATTTATAAAAGAAAATATTTATATTAAATTTAATTATTCTCTTATAATTTTAAATTAATTTAATAAATATACTATAATTTTAAACTTTTAAAATCCGGTAACCCCACGGTATAAATGTCAGTGAATAAACAACTCTAATCAGTGGAGCATTGTGTGGAAGCTGCTGGGGTGATGTATGTTGCTTCCAAATCCGCGCACAATCTATCTCTACAGTTCCGCAGGGTCCCACTAATGGACCTCTTTTAACATATATTATACTTTAAAACAAAATTTAAATTTACTTTGCTTACTGCAAAATTGAAATTTAATATATGTTAATGACTTTATTCTTTAGATCATTCGTATAAAATATAATTTCGATTTTTTCAAAGAGACCAGCCATAAAATACAAAGTACAAATTTGTCTGTTTTTTTTTCTAACGATAAATTCAAGTTAAATAATTATTATATCGAAGATGCATATATACATTATAATCTCATTGCACTGTCAACACATCACACACTATAAACTATAACCGAATGGGTGATACATGAATCTTCAACTACATATCATTAAGACAATGTATTTTGTCAACACTCAATCTATTTAAGAAAACTTGTATACATCTAACTTGTTAGAAGTCTATTACACTCCAATGTATTTAAGAAAATTTGTATCCATCTACCTCATTAGAAGTCTATTGGTTAATTATTATTGATTTGCTGAAAATAATACATGCCGACAAATCCTACATCACTTACAATTATGACACGAGTGATAATGATTATATAATTACTTTAACTTCATGAAAAATGTTTCAAATAAAAATATTTTTAATTCGTATTTGAATATTAAATTTTATACTACTATCATCTTTTATTTACAAAACATTTAAAAATGAAAAGCAAAGGTAGAATCCTTAGTACAAAGTGATCTACTTACCTAGATCAATACTTTCACACAATTTATTTAATCATCACTTCATTACCTTCTCAAATATGTAATGCTACAGTCCAGTAGCATTTTAATTATTTTATAAAATTTAAAGAATTAGAGTTTTGTGAAATATAACTTTTAATAAAATAAAAAATAAATATTTGTTTTATTTATGAATACTTTATTATTTATCCTTTTAAATAAAATTCATATAGTAGTTTTGTATATTTAAAAATTGCACTTATTGCACATTATACAGGGTATTCGTTGTCTACACAGCTCAATGAAAGATGCATTCCAAATCGTGAAAGAACCATGATGAACGATAACGGGTTTGTCCGAGTCACCATTCTTGAACAGATCGGTTAATCAAATTCATCCTATTTTATTTTCTTAAGGTGTTGTGAACATACTAATTTATAAAATTCGTGATCTAATATTAGTTAATTATTTTTATTTATGTATCGCACTAAAATATCATACTTTCCCTCTTCTCTTACAAAATTATTTTTATTTTTACAAGAATAAATTTTTAATCTTTAATTACAAAAGTAATCTTTTTGTATTTTAGATTTATCAGTTTTTTTTTTTGTTAAATATAACAACTAGTTGATAACTTGGAATTATAGTAAGATGATTTGTTAAGAAGTAGAACGTTCAAGAAGTAAGATTAAATATTAATGAGTGGTCCGATTGTAATCTGATAATGGATGAAATAAAGATTCAATGATCTCGTTGAAAAATTTTCAAATATGTAACATGTGAGATGATATGAGATGTTCACATTGTCAATTATTTTCATAGATGTGGTCCATTTGTCAATCAATTTATAATTGTTGCATAATTTTTTATACCGTAATCCCAAATAATTGACAACAATTTATTATGACAGAGATGGGAAGAGAACTCTATAAGTTTCGCAAGTGCTCTATGCTTTGGATCATCAAATTTGTTCTCTTCTACAATATACTATACCATAAAGTTTAGAGAGTGAACGTTTGAAATGAAAAAACACATTAAAGGATTATCATGACAGTGGCGGTGGCTGAATGTTAGTCCTTACTCCTTATTCGCATAAGTTTTATCATTTGGTATCAGAGTAAGGTTTACCTTCTTGCTTGAATCTGTTATGGTTTTCCTTTTGGATTCTTTATTTGTGTTTTTCTTGTGTTTGATATCGAGCATAATATTATCGGCGTTATCGTTATCACTATTGATGAGGTGATGCTAGCCCACGGTTGGGTTTTTCAGTTGAGTACAAAAGAGCTTGGAACATCCGCATTGAGACCCTTCTAGGCTTTGTCGAAATCGCTCTAGGACTCCGAGATTTGTTTTGTGTACTCATGTAATGCAAAACGTGGTTGCTTGCTTATGGCAATTGACACCATTCTTGAACAATGGGTGTGCGAATTATTTTGAGGTTGAAGATGAATTAAAAAAATACACCTTTTATTTTGTTAAATAACGAGAGCGTGAAATATTTTATAGTGTTATAGTCAAGTAATCTTCTAATTTTGTTTGAATTAGTATATGAGTTCATTAAGGTTTGATATATGATTATTCATTATTCCTTTTGTATGTAATATTTGTACGTACTATAAACTTATTTTCTACCTAATGCATGTTAATATACATTATTATGATTATATGTTATATGATTAATTTATATACATGTGAACATTATTATTTATTTTGATTGTATTATAAACAATGTTGATGCATATATTTATTTTAAATGTTTGAATAGTGAATATATTTTGAGTGAATTAGAGAATGGCCACATCATCATCTCTCATTGATTGATATAATCACGTAATAAACATTGATTGTAATTAATTATATGTGATGTGATGAATTTTTATCCACGATAGTTTTCTTACATATGTATGATTGATTAGGATGAAATATTGAATTATATTTCTCAACTTGTCCACATGAATTGAGATAATGAATATAGTCTAATAATTCTATTATTCAGTTAGATGAGTCTAATTGAGTAAGACTTTAGTCCACAGACAACAATTTTTATGTCACTAGATTCATTCATTAAAATGTGCGTCTACATATGTAAAACATAATAATTAATAGTTTTATTATGTGTGATGTGTTTGGATCCACATTAATTATTACTGTTCATACATATGGAAAGTGACTTGAAAAATTGTTTAGATTTGCTTGTTTGCACTGATTTGTGAGTATGAATTTGCGAGTTGTAAAATTTGGCACTCTCTAAAATGAAGAGATGTGCAGAGAAAGTCATATCATAGTATTAAAATTACTTTATTGTCCTTCTCTTTTAACAATTTAATTTACTTATACTTATTATATTTATTAGTTTCTTTTGTCGCATGAATGTATACAGAAAAGATTCTTGACTACACACCCTACATAGGTTCCTACATGTTACATGCATATAATAATTAATATTATATAATAAAATATAGAATAATTATATATTAATTATATGGATACTGATAACACTGTATATTATTATATATATATATATATAATTTTAATTTTAATTATTATAATAATTAGTATTATATAATAATAATTAATATTATTTTTCAAATAAATATCTTTTGTAAATGAATTAATTATATAAAATAAAATAAAATTAAATAAATGTGGAGATATAAATTAAATAGTCTATATTATAAAATATTTTAAGTTATCATTGAGAATAATAATAATTTATTTTAAATTATTAATGATATCAATAAATTATATTTTTCTAATTTTAAATAAAATTTTTAATTTTAATTTAATATCATTTCTTCTATTTACGTTGAAGGGTAAAATGATAATCATACAATTTACTCTATTAAAAATTATAATTTATTAAATTTTATCAATCACATCATACACAAACTTTCATAAACTTTCCAGTCATATCCACTCAAATCATATCATCTTTTCCTTAATCCAAACAACTTCATCTTTACCTACAAATCAACTCAAATCAACGCAAATTCACTCCCTCAAATCCATGTTAGAATTAATTGACGAATTAATTCTATTATGTGATTCATTTGAAATATTATGATGGACCCATTTGTGATTTAATAAAATATACGACCTATTGGTTATTATGGGAAGTTGTAATAAAATAAAATAAAGCTCAGCCCAACTTGATGGACTTTAGTTTAAAAAAGAAAGAATATTAAGATTTTGTCTCTGGTCATAAGGTTCTCTCACAATAAGCCATAAAAAAAAAGAGTGTGAGAGGAGTAAGGAAGGCAAAGAGATAGATTGGGGAAAGGAGGTTGAAAAATAGAGATTGAAAAACGCATTACTATTGGGTCTCTCATTATTATGATTTATGTACATGAATGTGTGATTATGTGCATGAACATGTGAGAATCATGAATCTTAAGATGCTATAGTAGTTTTTTAGAATGAAGTATTATTGCATGGAAACTACAAAATAATTTACAATCCACACCCCAATCCAAACACAACACTGGTGATGTGAGTCTAATTGAGTAAGGCTTTAGCTCACATGCAAGTCTTATGTCAATAGATTCATTCATTAAGACGCGTGTTTACATTGATAAAACATAATAGTAGTGATATAAGTCTAATTGAGTAAGATTTTAGCTCACAGACAAGTTTTATGTCACTAGATTCTAGATTCATTCATTAAGACGTATTTGTATCGGTAAAACATAATAGTTTTATCATTTGGTTATGTGAGTCTAATTGAGTATGACTTTGATCCATAGTCAAGTTTTATATCTCAAGATTCATTTATTAAGACATGTTTGCATTGACAAAACATTATTTTGATATAGTCTCAAATTATAATAATGAACATGTATTAAACAAAAAATGTAGTTTATCAATCTGTGAATATTTCTGATATCCATTACGAGGTATTTCCAAACTAAAAAAGGCATAATTATGAGTCTTGGAAGGAGAAAGTTCTTATCCATTTGGGTTAGATGGGCATTGATTATGCTATTAGAAAATAGAATCACCGTTATTACTAAGACCAACACTCTTGTTGTTAATCTCTATGAAAAGTGGTAGAGGTTAAATTGTCACTTTGTGACATTAATAAAGACCAACCTTTTGTTGGTATTCGGGGTCTATTTATCAGCATGACAATATGATAGATTTGATAAAGGTTATCCATGAACAATTCATCGCATTTGATCAATCTCTTACCAACACTATTATCATGTATTTTTTCATCTTAAAGTTCATCGGGACACTAAGAGTACATGATCAATCATGTGCATAAGGGACATTGTGATTCAACTAAAGGCTTTAGAGGTTACCATGTCTGATTCCCTTCTAGTACATTATATTTCGTATATTTTGCCTCATCAATATGCTCCTTTAAAATTTGATTCTAACACACATAAGGATAAGTGGTATATTAATGAATTAGTGATCATGTGTGTTCAAGAAAAGGGAAGGTGGCTAATGGAGGAAGGTCAGATGGTGAACTTGACTACTTCTCTTAAGAATAAGAAGAATCAAGTTAATCAGAAGGAATAGATGTCTGCTAAGCTAGTTATAAAGAGGGAGTCCAAGTATTTCTTTCGTAAAAGAAGCGACACATGAAGAAGGATTGCACGAAGAAAGGTAATTATTTTATTTTTGTTTGTTATGGATATAATATGACTAGTGTTAATCATAACACATGGTGGATTAATTCTGGATCTCACTTTTGGATCACCTGTCACTATGATCCTTGTATTTAGTTTATTGTATTGATTGATAATAGGATAAATGGACCAAGTGGGAGAATGTTGGAAATTTTCCAAATATGTTATATGTGAGATAATATGAGATATTTACATGGTCAATTATTGTCATAGATGTGGTCCATTTGTCAATCTATTTATAATTGTTGCATAATTTTTTACACTGTAATCTCATATAATTGGCAATAATTTATTATGGCAACTACTCTGTGATGAACAAATAACTCTATAAGTTTCAGAGGTGCTATGTGCTTTGCATCATCATATATGCTCTCTTTTACATCATACTATACCATCAAAGTTTAGAGAGTGAAGATTTGAAACGAAAAAGTACATTAAAGGATTCTCATGATAGTGACAATAACTGAAGGTTAGTCCTTAATCCTTTTTCCGCATAAATTTTATAACAACCAACAAATTTCGCTATGGTATATTTTAACCAATGATTCTAATACCCGTTAAGAAATAGACTTTAAATCTAACTCAATTTCAAAAAATCGTGCAACAATTTATATATTATAAATTCGTCTTATATCATGCAACAATGACTGATGTTGTCAAATTTTCAATTTTATTCGGCTCTTAAATCTTCAATATCTTTCAAGTGTTTGTTTCATTTATCAACTAGTTTTTTTAGCAGCAAGTTATGCCAAAATCTGTGATTATATGCATGTTACTTTGTTATATGTAAATTCTAAAAATAAAATCATGACTCCTATTCAATGTTAATTAGTTGGCACTAGCTACCCTGTGAATCATCCCATGTTGATGTTGGTTCCGTGTGGTGGGCTTGCATTGTTAATTTAATTGACACCAGTGTCCCTTAGTGAACAGTATCTGTATGTAGTGAAACACAAACAGAAGGTTATGTGCATAGAAATTGTCGTGATTAGCTTGCCCTAGGACAGATTCATCTGATAAAAATTAATTAGTCATTCACTCATTGGTTGCTCCAAACATTATTGAATAAATGTAATCATAGCACATAGTAATTCCCGAGAGGCATGTGGAACCTCCAACACCACCCATTTGGTGCACGTGGATTGTGGAAACATGCAACAAAATTTATGTCAAAGTTAACTGGGTTGGTAGGGCATATCAATTACATCATTAATCGTAACGCAGGGAGAGCCAAACCTTAAGATCTGCCTCCGCTTTTGTCTGCTTAATTTCTTCGGTGGCTTCGTGAATAATGAAACATTATTGTTGAGCATGAAAATGAGGTGGGAGGAAAAGAATGTGAGCCACAAGCAGAAAATACAAGAAAAAGAGAATAATTTGAATGTGGATTAATAAGGAGCTAATATGATTATCTTTCACATGTGGTCCAAAACTGTCACCAGAATGTTTGGTAAATATGAAAGCCACGGCAATGTGTGTTGACAGTTGCATTATTGATGCAGGTGGCAACATGATGGACCATCTGACTCAGCAATGACTCACTTCTCATTCACCTATTAATCACAATCACAGGGAAAACTCATTCTCAACATCAGATTATATATGAATAAATATATAGTTTTTGGTTTGATGTTTAGTGATACAAATTATTGGTAAAGTCCAAACTTCAACCCACCTGTGTCACTAAAGTGTAATAATGCATTTAATTAAATTTGTACAAAAAAATAAAGTGACAACATCTTGAGTAGATACTGTTGTTGTACAACATAAACTCATCATGTCATAGTCATTTATTTACATTATTAAAATATTTTCAATGAAAAGAAACTCCTATGTGCAAGAAAAAAGGGGAGACCAACTGTTACTGTAATAAAAGAATATTTTCAGTAAAATATATAAATACTGATAAATTAATTAATCTTGAATCCCTGAATCCAAATAAAACCGTGTTTCATTAACAAAGATATCGAGGTTTTTGCAATAATTAAGTGGTATAAACCCTTCCTATACTAGGTTGATTAATTTTTGGAGGTATAGTAATAGCTTTAATTGCAATTTCATGTCTATATAGAAGTTCAAACTCAAAACTTTAGTTAAAGAAAAGTGTTGGACAAGATATGAAGTTTGAATATTTCATACAAGTAAAATGAAGTTAAAAATAAAACAAAATAAATTATTTAATAAAGATTATTGTTGACAAATTGATAAATATTACATCATTTTGTTTATATAATTTTAAAAATATACCTCTCATTTGTGGCAAACTTAATAACATTAGAGATATAAATCCTTTACAATGTACACATATCTCATGAATAATATTTTATTTAAATTTTCAATTTAATTTCATATTTTCTAAAAAAACTAGTTTTGATAGTTATAAATCATCTTAATTTCAATTTATAAATGAGATTTAATCTAAAATAATTTACAACCAGTATACTTCTTTTACCAATACTTTTGAAATCAAAATTTGTTGGAATCTTTATATTTAAAAAAATGTGCAATTATTCATAATTTTAAAAAACAAACCAATTTCTGATATTTAGTATATGTTTAGGTAGAATGTTTCTATATTTCTTGAATGTAATTGCATGTCATTTACTAACAGTAACAAATGTGAGCGTAACTTGAGAATTTAGTGTATTTGTTCAAATGTAAATATACTTTTTTTAAATTAAGATATTTTTATTAAGAGTTGGACAGGCTAACATAGGTTTTCCTTTTATAAGTAATGTTATACATTTATTAAGAGTTGACAAACAAAAGGACGTGACACAAACTTTTTCCTTATATAATATTGTACTAAATCAAAGAAATATAATAGTTAACGTTAAGTAAATAGTGAGCGATCTACTTCTAGGTATGCACACTCTTTTTTATCTTTAGACTATTAAAAACTATGAAATTGATTATGTAAAATATATATATATATATATATATATATATATATATATATATATGAAAGATACACTGTGTCAAACTATGTTTTATATTTTTAATTAATATTTATTTAAATAAATTATATTTATTCATCATGTATTTCATATAGAGGTTATATACTAAATATCATTTTTTATTTATCGTATTACTTATTATGAATAGACTTTGCAATCCACTAAACTTGACTGTAATTTGCACATATGTGATGTGTAGTATCTCAATATTTATTTGTTATACCTATGATTTTAAATTATTTGAGATTTAAAATCTATTTTAAAATTGATATCAAAACTTATTTATAAATATAAAATTATTTTCCTTTAAGAAAGTGAGAATTTCACTTTCAACCCAATTATTTTGCTTTAGGTTTAGAATAATTCAAGTTGATTATTTTTTTCGAAAATTCAATTAGTTGGGTCCATAATTATTATGAGTGGCGAATAAACACCAAGAAAGTAAAAAAAAAAAAGTGAAAAAAATTAACCCAGTGTGAAAAAAAGAGAGGTGAGACTCAATTATTTCATAACCATATTGATGCCAAAGTATTAAGACAGGATACCTAAACTATATAAACTGACAAAAAGAAGATACTGTACTTTACTTCAATAAAAAGAAGACAATGTCGAAGTTTATTTAAAACATTGGATAATGTTTCAATAGAAATTATCCATTGAGAAAAAAATTATGCATCACAATGGAGGTTATTATTTGAAACTGGAGTTACTCATTGAAAAAAAGGAGAATGTTGAAAAAGTAATATAGGTACTTGTAAGTATCTTAATTAGTTATCTTATCATAATATCTTGAATTCTTATTTACACATATGTAGTGAATATTTCTTATTTTTTAAAATAAAATAAAATAGAAATACAGTTAAGATAATAAATTTATTTACGTTTATTACCAATCCAATATTGAAGCAGGGCTAGATCTAAAGTTTTTCTAGTCCTACAGAATATCATGCCTTAATATATATATATATATATATATATATATATATATATATATATATATATATATATATATATATATATATATATATATATATATAT
>Ga0099822_1009099_pt1 | contig 12583 bp, 8 predicted proteins | sample CowpeawhiteBW_FD_76839 | JGI IMG/M metagenome (GOLD analysis project Ga0099822, IMG submission 76839) | Root nodule microbial communities of legume samples collected from California USA - Cow pea white BW | ecosystem: Host-associated > Plants > Roots > Nodule | place: USA: California | collected... | reverse complement strand
TTAGGGACACAAATAGAGCAACAACAACAACAACAAAATGACATGTGTGTTGTTTCAGTGAGACAAATAGAGCAACAACAACCACAACAAAATGACATGTCATTGGTTTCATGGAGACAAATAGCGCATCAGCAACCACAAACGCAACAACATGACATGTCATTGGTTTTAGGGACAGAGCAATAACAACCGCAACAGAATGAAACAACATGACATGTCATTGGTTTTAGGGACACAAATAGAGCAATAACAACCGCAACAGAATGACATGTCATGGAACACATAACCAAGGGTGTGTGCAGTTGAAAAAGTTCACTTCCAACCTTGTTTTGCCACTCCAATGACAAATTTTCATCCTGGTTTTACAGGTAACATGGAAGAGGAAGCTTTGGCACATGATAATCCTTTAGCAAGATTTGGTAACATTGCCATTACCGAGAATTTTTCAGAAGAGCAACTTGTCGACAAATTTCATGCAGAGCAAGCTTTGGAAAATGATCATCATCCTTTTGCAACCTTTACTAACATTGTCAGTATCCAGAATTCTCAACTAGGAACTCTAGATAATGATACATCGCTAGTTTACAATCCCATTATGCTTCAGATAAATGATATGCATCATAATCAAATGTATCCAATAGAACATTCAGCCATTTTCCACGATAACTTTTGGAAATCCAGCTTTTGTCTCCCAGAATTATAACTTTGGTATGAACGTGGATCATGGTTCTCAATCAATACAACAAGGTGGAGATAACATAGGTGAAGCCATTGTTGATCAATATAGCACTGGAGATTCCATTTATCTTCCATAGTTTCAAAATGCAAGTTTGCCAAGTGGTGTTGTCAGACGTTTTGCTTGAATTGGTATTACGAGCCAAGTTTTTGACACTGGGGGAATCGAAAACACGATCTCTACCACCCTTTCTTCTAACCCCAACCAAATCAATTTTATTTCTTTAAATTATTAGCAGAAAGGATCGACCTCCCCTCTACTTTCCTTTCTTTTATTTATTAGATCATGTTATCATTTTGACTTTATTTTTATATTTTTCTTAGATTTAAATAGGAGTTATATTTTTTGTATACATAGAATCAAATAAATTATCGATGCAACTTCAAATTAAATGTACTCAAATTGTTTTAAGTTGACAACAATTTTTTTTAATGTTGCATTATAATTTCATGAGCAAATTACTCCATTTTGATAAAAAAAATACCTTGATTTTTTTGGAAAATATTTATGATGTGATCGCATAGTTTGTAAAATTATATTACTGAAGTTGATTCCTCCAATGATAGATTAAATTTATAGCAAATTACTATGATATATTATGGTATTATAGTAAGCTTTCATTTTATATTTCATATTATAAGATCCAATTTGAGTTGAATAACCAAAAACATATTGAGAATATAAATTGTGATGATGGTGAAGTGTTGAAGCTGGTGTTATGCGTGTTGGTTTTGAATTGTGGTGGTGGGTGCATGGGACGTGTTGGTTTTTTTAAGTTAACTCAAGAATAAACATGTTTGACGGCTATTGAAATTTTGTTGGGTGTCTCTAGAAAACATGAAAAGAAAACGGGGAAGGAATATTGAAATTAAGACAAATAGCAATTATTATTAATAGAAGTTAGAAAGAAATTAGGAAAGAGTTTGGTTGGAGAATGAGAGTCTGAAAAGTTTATGATGAATGTGAATTGAAGTAGGCCAAAACGCCCACAAGGGGTGCATTGATGTATGTTGTAGGTTCAGAGTGTGCAAAATCTGCTCGAGAATCTGCGTATGAATCGTTCAGATAAGGTCCTCCCACAACAGCTCCTGAGAGCAAATTAGGATTTGGATTTTGGCTTTCAAAATAAAATGATCCTTCTTTGCAACCAATGTGAGGAGGGTACTCATCCATTGATGCCAATGACGACGCACGATGATGTATTTTTTCAAGGTATTTTGCTCCATATCCAACCATGTATGACATGTTCAGTGGATTGCTTCCCAGTATGTAATCCTTCCCAACGCATGGAATGGTGCAAAGATTCAACACTTTTTGATGGCTCGAATATTCATGCAACTATTTCACTTTTTCTTTTTAAAAACATATCTACTTTATATTTTTACATTCGTAACTAATAAAAATTTAAGTAATAAACATATTAATAACTAAATGGGTTGAGCCAGCCCACATTGCGACTCTTACAAATAACCAATTTCTTTTATTTTTGTATAAATGAATTATATCTGAACAAAAATATTCATTACATGAATATTATGGTAGTTAAACGTGGTTTTGGTAATTGAGAAATACGTATGTTTTATTCTATAAATTGGATGGCATCAGATAAACATGGTGGGTGGATATTATGATGTTGGTGACAATGTGAAATTCCATTTTCCAATGGCATTCACAACGACTATGCTAGCTTGGAGTGTGGTAGAATTTGGAGATTTGATGGGTTCAGATGTTAAAAAAATTCATATCCGCAGATAAAATCTATAATGGATAGAAAATGGATACCCGCAGGTAACGAGGTACAGGTATATTTTATACCCACAAGTTAATGAGGCAAGTACAAGTATCATAGTATCCATACCCATGGATACTCGTACCTACTATACTATAATTTGAATTAAAAAAAATGAAAAAACATGATCAAAATACTAACACATTGATTTTGAATGAGTTATTTTTTATCAATTGGTCTTAAAAACTTTTCATTTCTTTGTAAACTATTATTCAATACTATTTAAATGGGTTAATTGCATTTTTTTTTCAAATTTATGAATGTCATGCATTGTATTTTTATTTGAATTTATGGTTAAAATGTTATTAAATATTAAAATTTCTTTTTGTAAATACCCACGGGTACTGTGGATATTAAAAAAATATACAGGTACATGCATAACAAATACCTTGCACGGATAAGGATACGGGTACGGGGTAGATATTTATCCACCGGGTAGGGTACGAGGGAGCTATTACACGTACCCTAACACGCCCCGTTGACATTCCAAACCAAGACCATACACGGGGTCGAGGCCTGTTATAAAAAACTAGAGAAGGTTGTCATCGTCGTGGTATCACCAAAAAGCTCAAATACTACTTTCAAGCGTACATAGTAGTATTCATGGCGACCAACCTTTCAAGCAGGTCCTCTAGAGGCCAGAGATGTCAAGGCACCTAGTTAAGTGGGTCATTGAATTATTAGAATACGACATTCACTATGAACAATGGGGATTAGTCAAGGCTTAAGTTTTAGCTGATTTCTTGGCAGAGGTCACCCCACCACTCCATGACGTTGAAGGGGAACAAGAAGGGTGGGTCCTCTCCATTGACGGGCGACCAATATTTAAGGGAGTGGAGTCGAGGTCATACTAGAGGGGTCTGTCGATGTATTGATCAAGCAATCCCTATGTTTCTCCTTCAAGGATAGTAACAATCAAGTGGTGTATGAGACCCTAATAATAGGGATGTTGTTGGCAAGGGAGTTGGGCGTAAAGACTCTGATCGCTAAAAGTAACTTGCTCTTGGTTGCGGCACAAGTATCAAGAGATTTCCAAGCAAAGGACCCCTCCTAGCTCGATACTTGGACTTTGTACGAACACTAGCGACCGCTTTCACCCTCTTCAAACTCGTCCACATCCCCAAAGATCAGAACTGTTAAGCGAATCTACTCTTGAAACATCAGCGGTCATACAAGAAATTGTAGTCGCCCCAAGAGTGACGGTAGGAGAACTACGAGAGGAAAACGCCTTTGCTATCCAGTCTGAGCAATCATTTGCTGAACTCATACCCCAGCTCGCCTCATGGATGAGTTCCCTTGTGAAGTTCCTATTAGAGGGACGACTCCCCTCAGACCTCCAAGAGGCTCAGCAAATCAAGAAGAATGCTGCTAAGTACACATTAATAGATGGGCATATATTTCATTTCAGGTTTTGTAGACCATTGTTAGCCTACGTAAAAGAAGAAGAAGCATATCAGATAACGACAGAATTCCATGAAGGTATGCGTGAGTCACATTGAAGGACGAGTTCTAAGTTTAAAGGTCATCTACGCCAGGTACTATTGGCTAACGCTGCGAAAGGATTGCCAAGAGGTGCCCCTAGTGCCAAAAGCACATGGACTAGCATCAAGCACCACCCAAGGTCTTGCACTCCATAAATGCCCTTTGGTCGTTTTGGCACAAACATACTAGGACCTTTTTTCTGAGCTACCCGATAGTTAAAATTTCTAATAGTGGCCATTGAATATTTCATAAAGTGGATAGAAGTCGAGTCTGTGACCATCATCTCAACGTCTAAAGTTCGAAACTTCATCTGAAACAACATATTGTGAATGTTTGGAACACTAAGATGACTAATATCAGATAATGAAACCCAATTTATGAGCAAATTTTTGCTTTCCAAACTATCTTGATCACTCAATTATGTGAAATCACTATTTACTATTTTCTCGAATAACCTCTTAATTAGTTATGAGAATAGTTTTTAAAAATTAAAATTAGAAAAAAAAAAGTAACTAAAAGTAATTTATTAAAATATAGAGATTAATTTTTATTGTTAAGAGGAATAACAAATTAAAAATGTTTAAACATGAATAAATGTTAGTTTTGTAATATAGTTTATAATTAAATGTGTTATTATTGATTTGTTTAAAAATAAAATACAAAATAGTTATATTAAACATATAAATTTATTTTAAAATGTTGAATTAAAAATAAATATAATACTTTAAATAAAGTAAATATTATTTTGGGTGGTATAAAAAATGTGAGATAAATGTTTATTAACTTAAAAAAAAATTATTGTTATGCGTGAGATGATAATAAAAAAATTTAATGAAAAAAATGTTTAAATAGTAAACTGAGAAGGTAAAATTATTTGAAAGTGTTGATTAATAGATATGTTTTTATATTATCAATTTGGCGATAGAAGTTAAAAATGATTCATTGTAACTCTAGGTTTAAATTAAAAATTTAAAATGAAATTTTGTAATTATTTTGCAATAAAGAATATTTATAAATGTCTACATTTTTCATTTAATATTTTAATAATTTTGCTACAATTATGAATATATATTTTTACTGTATTTTACAAATTAATTTTAAAAACTTTATATGATCAATAATATAAATAACAATAATAATTTTAGGAAAGATTATATTTTTCTTCTATTTTTTATTAAATTTTTATACAAACTTAAAAAAATTATGGTTAAATATATTAAGAAAAGTATTTCACATCGTCAAAATTTATTCACTCTTAAATTAGTTTTAATTTGTTCTCTTTCTCAAAAGGATTAAAATCTAATTTCAATTTCAATTTTTTATTTTTTATTTTTTCTTTCTTTTTTCGAAAAGAGCAAATAAAAACCAGAAAACTGGAGAGCTGAATTTAAAGGAATTTTCAACTGTTACAATAAGAATTATTTTCTTGAAAAAAAGGTAATATTTCAGAAAAAAAAAATTGTTTCCAAGTAAAAGAGTATATTTCTTCATATGGTTAATTTTTATACTAAATCATAGCAAGAAAATGTCTATTATGTAAGTAGACATATGTTTTTCAATTACATATTTATTATTTTCTTTTTACTTAATTGTATAGGACATTACACGGTACAAAATTTCTCTTACTTCCCATTTACATTTTAAAAAATTTTTATTTTATTGTAATATTTTTTTTTATTATGTTAGTATAATATTTTATTATTAAAACTTAATATCAAATGGACTTAGAAATAAAGGTGATGTGAAACAATTTTTTCCCAATAATAGGTTACTTTTTATTAGTGAAATGTTGTTCCAATAACAAGTGGAAGGTATAATGAATAGACATAATGGGGGTAAAGGATTTCGAAGAGATGTTAAAAATGAATGTGATCAGAGGGCGAGAAGGTTTTTCTCTGTTTCTTTTGCTTGTTCGGCTTCTTTTGGTTGTTCAGCTTCTTTTGGTTGTTCTTTTGGTTGTTCAACCTCCTTTGGTTGCTCAGCTTCTTTTGGTTCTTGTGGTTGCTCAGCTTCTTTTGGTGATTCTGTTTCCGTTGGCTCAACTTCTTTTGGTTGCTCTGTTTCTAATGGTTGAGCTTCTTTTGGCTGCTCTATTTCTAATGGCTGAGCTTCTTTTGACTGCTCTGTTTCTAATGGCTGAGCTTCTTTTGGCTGCTCTGTTTCTAATGGCTGAGCTTCTTTTGGTTGTTCTGTTTCTGTTGGTTCAGCTTCTTTTGGCTGCTCTATTTCTGTTGGCTCAGCTTCTTTTGGTTGCTCTATTTGTTTTGGTTGTTCTAGCTTCTCTTCCTCTACTTTGTCCTCCTTTACCTGAACTTCTTCATGTTGAATATTGTCCTGAGGAACAACAAGGGTGATGCCCTCAGCATTCTTTGGTGTGATGGGAGTCTGAATTGCGACTTCCTCTCTCCTGTTCCTGGGACCGCTCACACAACCTCCCATTATAAATTTAAGTAAATAAAAATGAATGAAGGAGGAGTGTTTGTGATCCAAGGAACAAACACCACTACGCAAAGAATGCTGAGGTGACTATAACGTTGCCCAAACCCTCTCATTTATACCTTTCACCCTCTCCATTTTAGGAGCACTTTTCGCCTTCCAATACCTATTTAGAGGGCTTTTAACCATTTACGTTCCTCAATAATCTCCGATTTCAAAACTTAATCATTCCAAAAATATTTTCTAAAACACCAAAATTAAAACCATGTCTCCACGAGTATTTTTCTTGGGATTTTTAGAAAATAAATACAAAATCTATATTCAATTATAAAGAGAGTAGTATGAAAAAAACTGATTCTTATTTTACCTTTCCAAATGTACTTTCTAGGATACATATTTATTTTCTTCATACTCTCAGGAGCACGGAAATAAATTTTGAGAGTAAGAAATATAATTTGTTTTTATGTGATTATTTTTCGAAAAGAGTTTTTTAACCAGAGATTTTAAAGAGAGAAAAAAAAATGAAAAACCAATGGCCTTTTGTAAAATACTTGTTTTGGGTGTAAGAAACATAAAAGGTATTGTTTGTGAAATTGTTTTCTGAAAAGACACTTTCAACCAAAGATTCTCAAGAAAGAAAAATAAAAACATTCCATTTGGAGAGCGAAAATATATTGGGAAATGATATTTTTACACATGTTTTGTTTGATAAACTTTGAAAAACAATATTTTTTATAAAAAAAAAATTAAAATTTTATTACTTTATTTTTTAACTTCCATTAAAAAAATAAAAATTATTCCATTAAAAAAATTAAAAATTATTCATCAATTTTGTCAATAAAATATTTGTTAAAAAATAATTTTCGAAATATATTAATTTAATCGAAGATCGAGAAAGAAAAATAAAAACATTCCATTTGGAGAGTGAAAATATATTGAGAAATGATATTTTTACAATATTTTTGTTTGATTAAAAAAATATTGTAAAATATTTTTACAATATTTTTACAAACAATATTTTCTATAAAAAGAATCTTAAACGATATCACTTTATTTTTGTAATTTTCATTAAAAAAAATTACTTTATTTAGTAAGTCTGTAAACTTTTTAGACAAAACATTTGTCAAAAAATTATTTTGGAAATATATTAATTTAATCGCAGAGAAACAAACTTGATCCGTGTTATGACTCCGAGCAAAACAAAAAGTATTGTGTGAGGTTGGAACCTGAAAGAAAAAAAATAAAATTAGGACAAACATATATTTTAATAGGGTTAAATATATTTTTAGTTATAAATTTTGATGTGAAATTAAAATTTATTGTTATATGAAATTTTAATATATTTAAGTCTTCAAATCTTAAAAATAAATAGAGATAGTTCATTTAATTTAATTACATTAAATTTTTTAAATGTATTAATCATATTTCTCATCTAACATTAAATCATTAGCGTGTCAAATTGTATAAACAATTTAAAATATTAACACGCGTTTAATACATAAAAGAATATTAATATAATTTAGTTAAAATAACTACGTCCATTTATTTTTAAATTTGAAACCACAATATAAGTTTCTGACAGTAAAAATTTCAGTTTTACGTGAAGTTTTAGAACTAAAAATATATTTAGTTAATTAAATAGAAAAATAAGAAGGGTGATATAGGTAGTAAAATTGGGGAGTGTAAATAGTATAAGCCTACATTTGCTCCATATATAATTCTCGTGATTTGAAAAACAAATATTTGTACGTAGACATGAAGTATGCTCATATACACGAGAGTTAACAGAAAAAGAAAAGTAATTCGTTTGTAGGAAATAAAATGTGTAATGAAAAAAAGGGAAAAAGAAAAAGGGAGGTGTTCTATAAAAATAAAGTAATTTTTTTAATATCAACACTCTATTATAATTTGCATCGGATGATTCAATTTTGTTTAAAGAAGAGATATACAATATATAAATTTTAGGATAGTTTTCGTTATTTTTCTTGCTTGGTCTAGAAATGTGCCTTCTCTTAATTTAAATCTTCATCTATAACAATATATACGGTGTACATATTTCAAAATATCAATTTTATTTTTTAAAATATAATTATTTATTAAATTTTTTAAAACTAGACGTTACTTTTACAAACTTTTTTATAAAATGGTCTATTTATGTTTCTTCTTTTTTTTTCTACTTATCAACAGTTATTCTTTTATTTTTTTGATATATTTTACTTTATTTTTAATAAATAATTTTATTTTATATATTAACTTAATAACATTACATTATCACACCACCTATTAATATAATATCATGTATATTTAAAAAATACATAGATACATGCATGATGCTAGTGTATGAAAAAGAAAATCATGATTAGGAAAATTATCAAAGTGACATGTGTTTAGTTTTGGAATGATTTTAAATTGAATAAGTTTAAATGTGAGAGTGTATTACAGATTAAAAACATATCAGCTAATTATTTAGAATAAAAACACCTACTATATAAATGATATTTATGGTTTGTATATTAAATTATTTTTAGGAAAATTATATTCTGACAAACATATTTTTGACATAATTGATAAAGTTTCTATAAATGAAATTAAAATAAATTATCTTTCTGTTTATTAATCCAAATAAACTAATAAAATAATACCTTTTACTTAAATTGGTAATTGTCAAAAGTTTGTTAGAAAAAAAAAAACTGTTAAACTACGATTTTTCTTATTTTTAATATATGTTTTTGCTGAGCATGCTTACGTGTTTTAATACGTTATATATCTTAGGAAAAAATTAATTGTAATTAAGTTAATGTTTTATTTTAATTATTTTGACGCGGAGACTGTGTTTTTATTCTTGCACACATTTATTTATCATTAAAAAGACTTTGATGTTAGCACCTGAAGTTGCATAGAACAGATAGAGAAACAGCAAAATCAATGACGAAGATTGAGATGAAATAAATAGTGAAAGAAAGGTGCAGAGTAATTCGTGTAGTTCAACCACCACTCTCACCCCTCAATTTTCTTAACCTATATTAAAAACTCGATCCAACTTTTTCTCCATCGTAACTAAGATTCAGTTCAAACCCATTTCAATTTTCTGTTCTCCGATTCCTCAGGCGAGCTTTATAAGCTCGCCTCTCCCAGATCATGCCCGGAATCTTCAAAACCTTCCACTTCTCCGCCGTCTTCATCGCCGTCTTCGCCCTCTGCGTTCTCCCGCCTGCGACAGCCGATGACGGCCACTCGACGGTTCTCCGGCTGCCGTCCCAGGTCGCCGGTGACGAAGGGCAGAAAGTATGCGGCGGGGTGGCGCCGTCGTCGTGCCCCGTTAAGTGTTTTCGGACGGACCCGGTTTGCGGCGTGGACGGTGTGACGTACTGGTGCGGGTGCAGCGAAGCCGCGTGCGCCGGCGCACAGGTTGCGAAAATGGGGTTCTGTGAAGTGGGGAATGGCGGTTCCGTCCCTCTGTCTGGTCAGGCATTGCTTTTGGTGCATATTGTGTGGCTCATCGTACTAGGTTTCTCCGTCTTCTTTGGTCTTTTTTGAAAGAGGATGTAACAGTAACAGTAGTATACGTACGCATAGCAGATAGAGTTACGTATTATTGTACGACTATGTCTATACGATGCTTATGGCTATTCTTGTTTTCTAAGGAATGTTTTAGTTCGTCGGAGAACATCATAGAATTCAGATTTTTAGACACTTTGGTCCTTGTAATATTCTCTCTGGAAATGCAGCGTTACATTGTTGTCACTATTGATGAATTTCCCTTACAATATTTTGTGTTTTTTGGAATGAGAATATTTCTTGTTTATGGGACCACCTTCAAGTTTAATACGATGTCTAGAGGGAAAAAAAATCGACTTGTTCTTCAGAAATATGGCTTACTATCACATAGTAAATTTTGAATTTATGTGAGAAATTACACTAACATATAGTAAATTTTGCCGAGTGTGGAAATTTATTTTTGGATAAATTTGAATTTCGATTAGATTTCGTCTTTTGTTTGCTAAACCAAGTTGTTGAGTTTGTTTTCATTAATGTTTTCCTTCCATGATGATAATAATTAAACGCGTTTTGAAGATATATGAACTTTTTTAGCAGGTTTTGTCTAGATTTTGAAAATTGTAGACACCATGGACGCACTCGCGTTAATTGTTAATCATCAATAGTAATTTGGACATCCTCAATGCTAATCGAAGTCTATAAGAGAATAAATAATAATATTATAATCAAAGATAATAATATTTTAATCCAATAAAATTTATTTATTTTTTATTCAGTGATGTGTCCGTCTTGGTGAAATTTTTAAAAGTAATTTTTAATTATTTTTTAAGTTTTTGTTCTTGATGTTGTATATAAAGCGACATCTTAATGTAGTCGTTGGTAATGTTATACTGAGATGATATTATAGTGGCAGGTGACCATTTATTTCATAAAATAATTAATAAAAAATAATATCGTATAAGAAATTTAATGTGGTCACTGATTATGTGGTATTGTGTTAGTTAAAAGGGAGTTTACACGGAACAAGAAAATGAGACATTGATCACGCTAGTTACTACTCTAACAACAACCAGTTTCGTTGGTGGTGGCCTTAGACGGTAACAAAGTGCACAGTTTGCGGATTCCACCTTCAAAAACAACTTAATTTTCATTTTGGTGAATATGACATTTCACATTCAATGCAATCTCTCCGACAACTCCAAACCCATCAATGAGAACAAACAAAAAATTGGTGTCAATAGGTGACACTTCCAATTGCGAGTGGCGACACATCTGCCAACTCCGACGGTAAGAGAAACTATCAGTACTAAAAAGAAATCAAAAGGTGTTTCTCTTGAATGAAACCCTAACTCTCCTTTTATCCGAGTAATTAAAATTACCAATATCGACAACTTAAAAATAACTAAAATTTTCTTTTAAAAATTCTAGCTAGACCGATTCATCACTAAGTACAAAATAAATAACTTTTACTAGGTTTAAGTATCATTATTATGTGTAACATAAATGATTTATCAAAATACTAAATAACTGTGATGTAATAAAAGACAAAATAAAATGTAAGTGTTATAAATTATGCTTTTAATAGAAAAAGGACATCCAAATTAATTGAAACAACTCAGTATTATAAATTATACGTTTTTTTTTAGTTTTTGCTATTTTCTTTTATACAGCGGCTTCTTAGAAGTTTACTAGCCATTTTCATAGGAAAATTTATCCAAATTATTTTTTGCACTATTTATAATTTTTGTCAATAAATAATAAATATTCAATTAATTAGATACATAAATGATCACATAATTCAGATGTAACGTATGCTAATTATTTGTATAAAAAGCAGGACTGGTCAAAATGAATCAAAGTGTATTGCACTGTTAAAAACTGCATTGAATTTAAGAATAATTCATCTGAACTGAATTGAACAGTAGTTCAGAGGAAATGTACTGAACTATTTTTTATTTTAAAAAACTGAACTGCACTAAACTTAACTGAACTATAATATGAACTGAATTGAAATTTTTTCCAAACTACACTATTTTTGAACCAAACTGCATTATTTTTAAATTGAATTTCATTATTTTTTAACTGAACTACAGTATTTTTAAACCAAACTAATTGTGTATTATTTTTTAATTGTTTAAATAAATTATTCAGTTACAATTAGATGAATGATCAATTCCATAAATATATTGTGCGAGAGTTTCTAGAATTTCTCACAATGTTCAAATAATATTTATTTTACCTATACCTATTTAATATTATATTTTGTTTATATGTAATACATGTTGCACATTAAATAATTTGTTTTAACAACTTTAGTTTGATTTAATGTTATATTTTATTTATATGTAATACATGTTTCATATTAAGTAATTTATAAGATTAAGACTCAGATTAAGACTTGTATCACTTAACTATTTTTTTATCTAAACAAACTTAATTTAATTATTATCTATTATTTATTTTTATTTGTGAATATTCAAAAAAAGTTACATAAAAACGTCTCTATAAAAAAGATCTCATTGTTATGAAATAAAGCGAATAACATAGAGAATGACGACAGATAATAGAGAAGAGAAGAAACAAGAGAAAATAGAGAATGAGAGAATAGGGAGCAACTCATCTGTGTCTTATTATTGATAGGA
>Ga0099822_1009097_pt1 | contig 12584 bp, 15 predicted proteins | sample CowpeawhiteBW_FD_76839 | JGI IMG/M metagenome (GOLD analysis project Ga0099822, IMG submission 76839) | Root nodule microbial communities of legume samples collected from California USA - Cow pea white BW | ecosystem: Host-associated > Plants > Roots > Nodule | place: USA: California | collected... | reverse complement strand
GTGGTGTCGGGCTTGAAGGACTAAGTCCAATAGGGGTCTGGAATGTGCTTGTTGGTTGGACGCATGATGGGCATGGAACTGTGTAGTTCCCGTCGGCTGCTAAGTGGCGAGGAGTCCTTAGTATGGTGATTACATGCGTTGGACGCACGATGGGCAAGGAATTGTTAGGTTCCCGTCGGCTATTATTGGGCGAGGAGTCCATAGTATGGTGATTGCGTGCGTACTAGGGTCCAAGTTAAGAAGGACTATGAGAAGGATAGGCTCATAGGATTGGACCACGAATGGGTTAGTTTCGTGGGAGCATAGTGAAGTCCCAAGACCTAGTTCATGTATATGACTCATGAAGGACTACGAGGTCATGGATGGGAAATTTGAAAACAATGAAATATTTAGTGATGTTAATTTTGGGATGGGTGACATATTTATTTCATGTATATTTTTATATATTGTGCATAGCTCACCCTTTCTGTGTGTGTGTGGTGATGATCGGATAACTTATTATCCAGGAGCAGATGATTTGACAGGTGGGCCAGGAGATGCTTAGAGGCGGAGTGTAGGGGCTACCTGGGTTTTTGAGAAGATTTTTATACTTAGACTTTTGATGTAAAAATTTATTATGTTGAATTTTTGATGAATTTTGTAATACTATAATTGCAAGCATATGAATTATATTATAGTAAAGTTTTTAATTTCCCGTGTTTTGGGAAATGATATTATATTAAATGATGTTTTATTTTCACTTCCTATTTTATTTTTTAAAAATTAGTAATATTCCTTAGGGATGTTACAGAAAGAATACAACCATACCTTTGTGTTACATGCTAATGAAAAAGAAAATAAACAGATAGCTTCATTAGGTACTTGGTGAATCTTGACTGTGTTGCAAATTTCCAAAAATGTGGCCAAGTGAGTGTATAGGTTTTCATGAGATAACCCATGGAATTGGTTACTCTACACCCGATGAATAAGAGTAGGCTTTATGTCCATGTTGGTTGTCGTCACCACTAGTCTGGCAATACTATTGAAATTAAATGGTTCTGCAATGTGGAATATTCTTCCAAAGTATGTTGTTTGTGACCTTATTCATCCATATCCACTTCTTCTTGATATAACGGGTGAAGATGAGAAAAAATTGAGCAATCTAAAACATCATATGCTTCTCTTGCAAAACAACAAAAAACTATATGAAACAAATTAGTAGTAATTGTTTATTTAAAAAAAATTAAACTAAAAAAAATAGAAAGGAAAAAAATTAAAATAATCGAAACCAAAATTGGTAAATAAAACACAACTAACTAACAAAACGCTAGTCTCCGACAACGAAGCCCAAAACTTGTTACGGTATTAACAAGTATACCAAATCGCATAACTAATAAAGTGGATATGTTCAGATATCATTTTCCCACAAAGACTCGTGTTGTTTAGAAAAACTATGATTATTTACTAATAAAGGTATACAAAGAAGAAAACATTTTTGGTTTAGGGAAAAATAAATTTAAAATTAAATTTTTAAGAATAAAATGAATTAGCACAATGGAAACAAATTACTTGATTGAAAAAAATATAAAATAAAAGCTTCACTAAGGTTGGGTTTCACGATTCCATTCAATGTGAAAACAACAAACAATATACTTCTATTTTCGTCTCTCATACTCACATTGTTTGTAACATGCCCCTATTTTGTCGTAGTCAAGCCTAAACTAAAATAATAAAAACTCTATGTCTAGCAATCTTTATTATTATGTTTGCATTAATGACCAATAAAAACTCTATGTCTAGCAAACTCTATGTTGATGCTTAAGAATTACCTAAGACCACATCTATGTCTAGCACGTGAAATTAAAAGTTGTTTTATCTTACTCAGATTTCCCAAACTATGTTTCGGATCAGCCGGTACTCCCAAATTTGCACCATATCTAGAATATGCAATCAAAGATCATAAACTGGTTTTTCAAACTATCTTTCATATCACTATGGACTCCCCCATGTGCAAAATTCATAGACTATGTAGTTAAAACAAGAATAAAACATAAGATATTATGGAAAACATCTATATTGAATGAAAAATTCACAGAGAATTAAAAATATCTTACACCCAACCCATGTGAATGAGGGAGTTAGCTACTTCTAGGAATACTAAATACTAGACTGATGTTGAATTTGAATGCCTCCATCCGTCAGAATGCCCTTATACCTTCAATTGTTGAGATATCAAGTTTCTTTCTCTCCAAGTGTATCTTATTTTACCTAAAATTTGGACTTGATTTGGTACTTGAATAAATTGTAAGAGATAATCCTTTATATATATATATATATATATATATATATATATATTACTCTTTGGAGATTCCATATCCTTGAATTATTCTTCAATTATTTTGATTTGTAATTTGAGTAACCAACTTTTTAGATATATGATATTGTTAATAATCTTTGATTATTCAATATTCCACTCATTTTGTTGATAATCTTCCCAAATTTCCGAGATTTCCAAATATTTGCAAAATAGAATCCACACATTTATCTTTTCCACTTTTATTGAATAAAATCTAAAACATAAAATAAAATCCAAAAATTAAATAACAATAAGATATAAAAATAAATAAAATAAAATCATGATAATGGCAATTATCATCACGTCAGATAATTTTTTTTGTAAATATTAAGGGGAGATGAGTGAAAAGAAAAATAGGAGGAGGAGGAGCAGGAGGAAAAGGATGATGAGAAAAAAGGAAGAGGAAGAGGTGGCAAAGGTGTTGGCTCGATGATGGTGGCGGTTCAAGTTGTATGAGGAGGAGTATGAAAAGAAAAGGAGAGGAAAAGCAAGAAAATGAGTAGGAGAAAAATGAGAAGGAGGGGGCGGAGTCAAAGACGACACTAACGATTGTGGTGGTAGCAACGGAGGCAAAGACACAACGAGAAGAGGAGGAAGAAGAAGGAAAAAAAGAAAAAAAAACAATAGGAAGAGGAGGAGGAAGAAGAAGGCCCAACAATGACAATTACTCATAGATTTTACAAATAGCCAAAATTCATCGAAAACATAATGAATTATTTAATAAAATTGCTATGATAAATTCATAAGCCAACATAAATTGTATCAAGAGGGTTAGTACTAGGGATTGCAATAGAACAAGACGGGTGTAGGTTGAACTATCTGATGCCTGGAGTAAAAATTCATTTCTACACCTAACAAATATGAAATTTTTGGTTCATCTTCATCTTTATTAGGGAATGGGTATACCTTACCTGCACCTGTACCCACCAATTTACTATTTGGAATATTTATTAAATAATTTATACAAAAGGTAAAAATTACACACTACAAGTGTAGGATTAAAAGGTTTTTCTTAGCCAAGAAGGTGGATTGAATTGGTTGAGTACAAAAATCATGCTCAATTAAAACTTGTAAAAACTCTTTTATTTCAAATTAAATTGACAAACAAATCAGAATTGTATTGTTGTAAGACCATACATTTCAATCGATATAGAAATAGAAACAATAGATTAATTTGAACAGATTGAAATATAAAATCAACTAACTAATATTTTGAGAAATTTTGCAGAAACATGAAATACACTAAATTCACTCAAACAACATCCTTTATTATACAAGATTGTTTCCAATTGATATATCGACCTTAGTTATATTACCAGATTACATAAAAGCACACGAAAACCTTACAAAGATTGGTTTAATAAGTTTTCTTGAGATTTAAATGAAGAAGAAGATATGAGAGGAACACACATTGATTTTTATACTGGTTCACTCAATATTTGAGTTACATCCAGTTTATGAAGACAACCTAAGCCTGATCATGCACTATATGAAAAGAATTACAAAATCCCTCAAGAATTACACTTTTGAATTAAGAAAAAACACTAAGATTATTGAATCCCGCAAAAGTCTTAAACCCTACATCGCAAAATCCCACTTGAAAACCTCAAATCACACTAGGAAACACATAGAAGCACAAGAACAACAAATCATAGATGATGCCAGCCAACCAAAACATGTTCTTCAATGCTTCAACACAACCAAAACTTTTGCTCAAAGATTTAAAGATCTTCAATCACGAGTTGTATACTGTGTAATCCAAAGAGAGAGAGTTTTCCAAATTCATTTCAGTGTTTTCGTGCTAAGAAATTTCAATCTTCCTCCACTCTTTGAAAAACTAGCTAATATAGCTTGGTCATAAGTGAATTCCACAAGTGGATTTGTCCATACAATCTTTTGTTTTCACTTGACTTAAGTGAAATCAGTCAATTGAATAACAATTCAACTAAAGTGGCAACCTAGTCTCATATGAATCCATAAGACAATTTGTAGCAATGAAAATGGCAGTTTCTTTGCAATTTTCCATTTCAAACTTTTTTCACAAATCAAAATAGTATTTTGACTGACTTAAAAATTCTCTTGTTCGGGTTGTTTAACTTGCAACCCTAGAAAGTAGATTAGGTCACCCATCATAAACATTTTAAATTCACCATGCATAGCTACAACAAACATTTCACACATAGAGTTATTATTTGAACCAAAGATAATATCATCAATATATACTTGAACAAGTACGACTCTCTTTCTTATTTTCTAATGAAAAGTGTTTTATAAACAACACCTTTAGCATATTCTTTTGATAAAGAAAATTGCTTAGCCTTTCATACCACTATCGTGGTGCTTGTTTCAAACTATACAAGAGCTTTTTCAATTTAAAACATGATTAGGATAGAGGTGATCTTTAAAGCCAGGAGATTGTGATACATACACTTCTTCATTTATGAAACCTTTCAAGAATGCACTTTTCACATCCATTTGAGACAATTTAAAGTTACACATGTAAGCATATACTAATAGGAATCTCACAACTTCTAACCTAGCTACATGTGCATAAGTTTAATCAAAATCAATGTCTTCCTCTTGATTATACCATTTAGCAACTAACCTAGCTTTATTCATAACTATATTTCCATCTTCATCCATTTTATTTCTAAACACCCATTTAGTACCAATTACATCCATATAATCACTTTTAGGTACTAGAGACCACACATCATTTTTGGTAAATTGGTTGAGTTCATCTTGCACAGCTACAATCTAATTACTATCATTGAAAGCATCGTTCACAACCATAGGTTCAATTTGTGAAACAAATGCAACATGATCACAATAAGAAAGTTTGTGTCTAGTGGATACTCCTTGATTAATGTCACCAATAATATTGTCCTTTGATAGGCCTTTAGGAGTAATCCATTCCTTGGGTATGTTGTTGTTAATTGTTGTTTCAGTCAATATTGTTTCCCTTTTAGTTGACTCATTTACTGTTATAGATTTCTTCTTTAAGAGTATATCTTCATCATCTGCATTCTTTGACACTTGCTTTTTTCATTTAGGGTTAGTTTCACAAATACCACATGCATAGACTCTTCAACAACTATTATGCTTTTGTTTTATACTTTATATGCATGACTATGTGTAGCATAACCTAGAAATATACCTTCATCTGTTTTACCCTCAAACTTGCCAAGTTGTTCTTTGCCATTATTTAAAATGAAACATTTACAGCCAGACACTTTTAGGTGAGTCAAAACAATCCTTTTACCTTTGAAAAACACATCATTTAAAACATAGCTAGTTGTGTTGACTGCATCAGTCCAAAAATATTTTGGCAATGAAGTGTCATTTAACATGGTCATAGCAAGTTCTTCAAATGATCTATTCTTTCTTTCAACTACTCCATTTTTTTGTGGAGCTCTAGGGGCTAAAAAGTTGTGTTTAATACCATGTTTTTCCCAAAAATGTTCAAACTTTTCATTTTGAAATTTTCCACCATGATCACTCCTTATAGAAACAATTTTAAAACTCTTTTCATTTTCTAAAACCTTGGCAAGCCTCTTAAAAGCATGAAATTTATCATTCTTGGCGGCTAAAAATAATATCCATGTGAATCTAGAATAGTCATCTAATATTACTAATGCATAGAAGTTTCCACCAAGACTCAAGGTCCAAATAGATCCAAGTGAAGCAATTCTAAAGGCCGTTCAGTTAAAACACAATTTTTAGGTTAAAAGAGACCTTAGTTTGCTTTCCCTTTTTGCAAGCTTCACATACTCTATCCTTCTCAAACTTGAGTTTTGGTAGACCTTCAACTAGTTGTTTCCATTTAATTGATTCAAATGTTGCATATGAATGTGGCAAAGCCTTCTATGTCATAATCATGTGTCATCCTCATTTGTAAGAAAACATTGTATGCTATTTGATACATGATGCAGATCAAACAAATAAATGTTATTGACTCTTTTCTCTATTAACATTATGCTACCACATGCATCAAAGATGAGACAATGACTAGGTTCAAAAACAACTTTAAATCCTTTTTCACAAATTTGGCTTATACTTATCAAGTTATGCTTCAATCCCTCAATTAGAATTACAAATATAATGCAAACTTCAAGCTTTGTGATCTTCATGTTAACTCCAAATGCAACAAACATCAAGCTTGATCATCAATGAATCTCATAAGTTCTTCATCAATCACACAAGATCTCATGCACTTGCTTCATCAAATCCATGCACTAAGGTCACTTATGCTAATAACAAGAAGGCATCCAATTAGCAAAGAAAAAAATAGCATAAACATTCACTACAACACTATTAGAGTCAACCAACAAGACACAAAAGCGACACAAAATGATATACCAAGATAGGCATCAACTAGCTAACATTTCTCTCTACTACCTTTGGTTTCGGGACGCTGATTCCATATTATTCAACTAAAATTAATTTAAATCATATTAGTTTTATGGCAAGAGTTGACAAACGCTATTTTATCCCAAAGTAGCATTAACTAAAGGACACTTCTTCCATATTATTAGAAAAATCATAATATAAAATCATATTAGTTTTTTAATTTCAATCGACTAATCATATTAGTCTTAGCTTTATATTGTAATTTTCATTTCTGTTTCGTTTCTGCAGTGTTTGTATCCACTATCAGTTGCTTTGATAGTATACACGTTTGATGCATTAATGAAAATTTTACTCTTTCCAAAATGATATGTGTATTATCTTTATATTGATGAGTAAAATTGGGTTAAAGTTGGAAAACTTGAAATTAAATCTGCCAAAACCATCTAATATAGCAAACTGATATATAAATTTGAATCTAAATCACATTATTAGTGATAGGGGGAGCATATGCATATTTTATATGTATGTATGATTGTGTGCTTTTGCTTGGATGTGTGTTTCTATATTGGTATTTTGTATGCAAAAGCTTTTTCAGGTTTCTTTATGGATCTTAGCTCTTCAATTCAACTCGAGGGTGTTGGCTTCATCAAATCAGGGGGAGATTGTTGGCACAAGCAAGCTTGAAGCAAAGATTTGACAAAGCCAAGTGCATGAAGTTCATATGTGGTTGATGAAGATCGATGAAGATCCTCTTGAAGATTATGTTTCTAGTGTATTAAATTTGGAAATAATGTGTTAAATGTAATGATTACATGTTATATCATGTTGGTAGGCTATATGACATAGGTTAGATGTCTTATTAGTGTGTGTCTCCTTTTTAAATGGATTTTAACAGGTTAAAAGGCTTACTGTATATAGTTTATGGTATGAATATATTCAATCAGTTGAATTATTTTTCAATTATCTGATTTCACTTAAGTCAAGTGAAATCAACTGATTGTACAGAAAATTCAACCGATTGATTTCACTTAAACTAGACTACATAAGCTATGTTTTCGAGAGCAGAGGCACGATTTAGAGTTTTTGAGTGCAAAAACCTGTTATTCATCATTGGAAAACACTCTCTGCATTATACAACTACAAGGTGGAGATTGAAGATCTTGGTTTATCTTGGAGGCATTTTGGCTTGGGATTACCTTGAAGAACTCGTGTATGGTTGGCTAGGGAGAGCAACCATCAGGTTTTGTAGTTCTTATGCCTTTAGTTGTTTATCTAGTGTGGTTTCAGGTCTATGAGTGTGATTCTTACAAGGGGTTAGGCTAGATTTTTGTGAGTCAAAAATCTTGTGTGTTTCTTTGTTCAAAAGAGTATCTTGGTGTGTGATTTGTAAAACTTGTGAATATAATGGAAACTAGGCTCAAGTTGTCCTGCTAAACTAGATGTAGCTATGTGATTGAGTGAACCAGTATAAAAACAATTGTGTCATTCTCTTCCCTTCATCTCACTCACTTTTATTCACTTTAAAAACTCAAGAAAACTAAGTAAATCATTCTTTGTTGAGTTTTGATATGTTTATGTGTAATCTAATGATGCATACTTATTAGGAATAATGATTAGAACAAGTCTTGTGTGTAAAAGTTTGTTATTTGATTTAAATATGCGAATTTTGTATTCTGCATAATTTCTCAAGATTTTAGCCGATTCATTTGAAATTTTAATCAACTGATTCATAGGCTCAAGAATAAATTAGTCTGTTGTTTTATTTTTTGACCAATTAAAAGTGTATTGTTATGCAACTTTTGCATTCAAATTGTGTGGTCTATTTGATTCAATTAAAAGAGGTTTTAAGCTTTTGAAAATGTTTTAAACAACCAATTCAACCCATCCTTCTTAGCTTAAATCACCATTTCAATCTAACAATTGGTATCTAGAGCAAGGTTCTGGAAAGTTATTCAAGTTTGATAAAAAATATTTTGAGATGGTTGAAAACAAGCTTCCTTTTACAGAAGGTGCTTCAATTCATAGGCCACCTATGTTTAGTGGTATAATCTATCAATTTTGGAAAATTAGAATGGACTATACACTTCTAAATGATTGCACGTGTTGTTGACAATGAGGAGGTGGACAAACCTTGGACTTAATGGACAAAGGAAGAAAGGAGAAAAACTCAATATGATTGCAATGCAAAGAACATCCTCACGTCATCTTTGAACATGGATGAGTTTTTTAGGGAACAAATGATGTTAAAAGAGCAAGGAAGCATGCCTTGATACAAGAGTATGAGTTGTTTAACATGCAACAAGGAGAGTCCACAACTGAAGTACAAAAGATGTTCACTCATATTATCAACCACCTCATGGGTTTAGGCAAATAATTTGACAAAAATGAGCTAAACATCAAAGTGCTAAAGTGCCTTGATAGAAGTTGACAACCAAAGGTGACTGCCATCTCTGAATCAAAGGATTTATCCATGATCACTACAGTTACACTATTTGGAAAACTAAGGGAGCATGAAATTGAGATGCAAAGGCTAAGTGAGGTTGAATCAAGTGAGAAAAAGGTGAAAGCCATAGCCTTTAAGGCTAGCGCAAAGAGAAGTGATGAAACCGAGGAAGAGATAACTAAATCAAGTGATAATGAGAACTTGAATCTACTAGTCAAGAGATTCAGAAAGTATCTCAAGAGGAAGAGCATTAAAGGTAATCAAACGAGGTACATTTCTAAACGAAATTATTCAAGTAATACTTCAAATTTCTCATGTTATAATTGTGGAAAGCAAGGACATATGAAGATTGAATGTCCTAGCATTAAGAAAGAGAAGGAGAAGTTTGATGATAGGAAAAAGGTGAAAAAGGCCAAGGAAAGACGTGCCTACATAGCTTGGGAGAACAATGATGTTTCAACAAGTACTTCATCTCAACAAGGAAGTGAGGAAGCAAACCTATGCCTCATGGTTGGATATGAATCATTCTCATCAAGCCAAGTGAGTACCTTGTCATCAAAAGATAAAAATGATTATTACCAATTGTTGCATGACTTTGAAGAGTTGCATAGTGAGGTTAACAAAATTGTTGTCATGAAAAATCGATTAAAAGGATTAAAAAGATGACTGGAAAATAGAGTTAGTCAACTGGAATCAGAAACAACCAATTTAAAAACAAATTTCGAACATTTTGTGAAAACTGCACTTTTTTGAAAAATCAAGTGAAATATCTTTTAAAAACTTGTGCAAAGTTCACAAGAGGACAAGCAAACCTAGAAGTTGTTCTTGGCTTTCAAAATTGTGATTCTGGGAAGGCTAGACATGGTTGTAATCCTATCCTTGAAAAGAAAGTCAAGAAGTTCTCTAGTTTCTTTTCCAAAAGTGAGCCAAATGCTATGCCATTCATCTCTTGCAACTATTGTATGAAGAAAGGTCATGTGCTTAAGAACTGTTATGCTAGGAAATATGATGTTCCAAGAGGGCTTATGAAATGGATCCCAAAAGGATTTAGAAAGGTATAACCATGTTGGACCCAAACTATCAAAGGGTACCATGTAATGCTATTTTGTTTTGCAGGTCATAAAACATGAAAAGAAAGACCTATGGTACCTAGATAGTGGCTACTCGAGGTATATGACGAGTGACATGTCCAAGTTTGCAAAGTTGGAGCTAAAGGATGAAGGCTTTGTGACTTATGGTGGCAAGAACAAAGTGGAGTCATAAGCAATGAAGCCTCATTCAACATCCATAACGCGCTTTTAGTTGAAGGGGTAAAACACAATTTGATAACTATAAGTCAACTTTGCGAAAAAGGTTTTAAAGTTGAGTTTGAACCAACCATTGCCTTATCTATGATGCATGTGGTAGCATTGTGTTGTTAGGAAAAAGAGTCAACAATATATACTTGCTTAATTTGTATCATGCATCATTTAGCATTCACTGTTTGCTTACAAAAGAGGATGATACTTGGTTATGGCATAGAAGGCTTTGTCGCATACATATGCATCATTTGAATCGACTAAATAGAAAACAATTGGTTAAAGGTTTGCTAAAACTTAACTTTGAGAAGGATAGAATATTTGAAGCATGCCAAAAGGGAAAACAAACCAAGGTTTCTTTTAAACCTTAAAATTTTATTTCAACTTAAAGACCCCTAGAAAATCTTCCTATAGATCTATTTGGTCCTTTTAGAACCATGAGTCTTGATGAAAACTTCTATGCATTGGTTATTGTTGATGATTTCTCTAGATTTACATGGACACTATTTATAGCTCCTAAGAATGACACCTTTCATGCTTTTAGAAACTTACCAAGGTTTTAGAAAATGAAAAAGGTTCTACAACAGTTTCCCTAAGGAGCGATCATGGTGGAGAGTTTAAAAATGAAAAGTTTGAACACTTTTGTTAAAAATATGGTATTAAACATAACTTTTCAGCTCCTAGAACTCCACAACAAAATGGAGTGGTTGAGAGAAAGAAAAGATCACTTGAGGAACTAGCTAGGACTATGTTAAATGAAACCTCATTGTCTAAGTACTTTCAAATTGATGTAGTTAACACAACTTCTTATGTTTTAAGTGTTGATAAGGCCAATTTTAAAGAAAACACCTTATGAGCTTTTCAAAGGTAGAAGGCATGCTCTAAATCACCTAAAAGTATTTGATTGCAAATGTTTTATCTTAAATAATGGCAATGAGCAACTTGGCAAATTTGGCTCAAAAGCGGATAAAGGCATCTTTCTTGGTTATACTATAAATAGCCACGCATATAGGGTTTATAACAAAAGGCTAATGATTATTGAAGAGTTTGTGCATGTTATATTTGATGAAACTAATCCAGTGCTGCAAGATAAAAGGCATAAGAAAGCAGATGAAGAAGATATGTTGCAGGAATAACAAGATCCACCACAACCTCCACCGTAGGCTTAACCATAGGCTCCATCATAGGTTCCACCACAGGCTCCACCATAGGTTCCACCACAAGCTCCACGATAGGCTCCAAAATAGGCTCCTCAACCAAAAACCTCCAAAGGCTTTAAAATCAAACATAGAGAGCCCTTATTCCCATCCTGGGCACCAACCACCTTAGGACGATATAAAGTTGTTGTATTTTTGCGCTAACTATTTTCTCCCTACCAAAAATTACCTTGACATATTGTTGTAACGGTTTACAATTAAATAAATCATGACCAATCATTTTACAATTTGAACAAGAAGAAATTTCTCATACTTCACATCAGCAATAAATGCAAATCTTGGCCTTTCCACCAAAATTTGATTAGGCAAATTTGATAACAAATCAACATCAACCAAGATATGTGCAAAGAAACTGTGAGACTTATTCTTAGTGTAATCATGTAAAGATAAGGGTGTGTTAATGCTACACAAAATTGAGAAAATCGCCTTTGATTGTCAATATTCCAATGGAAGACCATGTATGTGCACCCAACATTGGCTTTTCATGAGCCTCAAGCAAAAACACTAAGGATTATGGGATACAAATTCCAAACTCCAATCGCCGAAATCATTTGTTCGAGTGAAGATAAAGCAAATTCATAGAGCAATTTGCCAAAAGGAATTGTTTTCCATTAACCCAATTGTTTTCCGGCCACATCAAGTCTCTTACAAAGATCTAAATGTGTGGGAGGTTTATCTCATTTTGTTAATAAAATACGTCTACACAAATGACTTTTGCACTTCTCCAAATCAGTAAGATAAACTTCTTCAATAGTCTGTACCGCGATAATATCTTCCTTCATGCAAAAAGAAAGTAATTGTGATAAAAAAAATACTACCACTAGTGCAGAATGGGGTTTTTAACTCGCCTTATAGGCTTCGGTTACTGCGGGACCGAAGCCTATAAGGAGGCGGTGGCATTTTTGAAATTTTTCTCAGCATTCTGCCTCGGGTCCCAAACT
>Ga0099822_1009095_pt1 | contig 12590 bp, 12 predicted proteins | sample CowpeawhiteBW_FD_76839 | JGI IMG/M metagenome (GOLD analysis project Ga0099822, IMG submission 76839) | Root nodule microbial communities of legume samples collected from California USA - Cow pea white BW | ecosystem: Host-associated > Plants > Roots > Nodule | place: USA: California | collected... | reverse complement strand
CTTCCTGCAGGAAGGTGTAGTCGTAGAAGGACAGGCCGTTGGCGACCTCGTCGAGCACGGTGAGCTTGGTGCGGCGCAGGAGGTTGGTCTGCCACAGCGTCACCACCGCGCGGCGGAGCTGCTCGTCGGTGGCCTCGCTCTCGTCCGGCGTCATCTTCAATCGTTCGCTGCGGTCGAGCAGCTTCGCGACCTCCATCTCGCGATCCATCGTGCTCTTGCGGCGGACCTCGGTCGGGTGCGCCGTCAGCACCGGGCTGACCAGCGCGCCCTTGAAAAAGCTGCGGAGGTCGGCCGGGCTGATGCCGGCGTCCCGGGCGTGCTTGAGCGTTTGCTCCAGCAGGCTCGACCTCGGCGCCCCGCCCGGGCCACCCGTGCGCATCTGGCGGATGTTGTTCTGGTCCTCGGCGATGTTGGCAAGATGCGAGAAGTAGCTGAAGGCGCGCACGATCCGCAGCGTCTCGGCAATCGACATGCCGTCGAGGATGGCCTCCAGCTCCCGCCGCGCCAGCTTGTCCTCGTCGCGATGGAACCGGACCGAGGTCTGGCGAATGCGCTCGACCAGGTCGAAGGTGTCGGCCCCCTCCTGGTCCCGCACAGTATCGCCGAGAACGCGGCCCAGCAGGCGGATGTCGTTCCGAAGCCGCGCGTCTTCCTCCTGAGCCGCTTTCTCAAGCAGCCTGGCTTCTTCGGCGCGCTTGACGCGGACTTCGGTTTCGGAAGGCACGGTCTGGGGAGGCATGGCTGGCTACTCCAGAGGCTGCCCGGCAATGCCCATGAGTGTGCAACTTTTTTGCCGCAGCGCAAGACGAACTTGCGCGGCGCACACACAGCTGTCGTCCCTGCGAAAGCAGGGACCCATAACCACTGGGCTTTGTTACTGATCAAGGCGGAGGCCCAAGCTCGCTTCATCCCCACGTCCTGTGGTTATGGGTCCCGGGTCGCGCTTCGCTTGCCCGGGACGACAGCGAGTTTGTAGCGCTAGATCCTCCGCCCTGCCCGTTCCCAATAGGGATCGCGCAGGCGACGTTTGAAGATCTTGCCCGAGTCCTCCCGCGGTAGATTGGTCTGGATCTCGACGTGCTTGGGCACCTTGTAGTCGGCCAGCGCGGTCTTGAGTTGGGTCCGGATTGCCGTGGTGTCGAGCGTCACCCCGGACTGCGGCTCGATCACCGCCATCAGCGCCTCTCCGAATTCCGCGTCGGGAATGCCGAACACCGCGCAATCGTGCACGCCGGGAACCGCATGCAGCACCGCCTCGATCTCGGCCGGATAAATGTTGACACCGCCCGAGATCACCATGTCGCGCTTGCGATCGCAGATGAAGACATAGCCGTCCTCATCGATGTAACCGACGTCGCCCGAGGTAATGAATCCCTCGCGGTCGATCTCGGCGCGCTTCTCCGGCTTGTTGTGATAGGTGAAATCAGGGTTGCCCGCGATCCGCGAATAGATCTCACCGATCTGCCCCTGCGGTACCTCCTTGCCGTCATCGCCGATGAAGCGCAGCTCGGCGCCAGGCGAGATCTTGCCGACCGTTCCGGGCTTCTTCAGTGCGTCCTCGGAATTGGCGAAGGTGACCGCGCCCGATTCCGTCGAGCCGTAGAATTCGTAGATCACCGGGCCCCACCACTCGATCATCGCGCGCTTCACGTCGGGTGGACACGGCGCGGCGGCGTGGATGATGTGGCGCAGCGACGACATGTCGTATTTCCTGCGCACCTCCTCCGGCAGCTTCATCAGGCGAATGAACATGGTCGGCACCATGAAGATGGTGTCGATCTTCTCGCGCTCGATCAGCGCCAGGAATTCCTCGGCATCAAACCGCGGCATCAACACCAGCACACCGCCAAGCCGTCCGGAGCGCAGCCCGAAGGAATTCGGCGCGGAGTGATAGAGCGGGCCCGGCAGGATCGCGCGCGCCCCCGGCTTCAGGCCGTAGATCATCGCCCGCATCGCTTCGGCATTCGCCGTCTGCGCCGGCGTCGGCGCGAAGCGGCGCACGCCCTTCGGATGGCCCGTGGTGCCCGAGGTATAGATCATGTTCTGCGGCTGCGGCACCGCCGGCCCGTCGTAGCGCGGGTGCTCCGCCAGCCAGGACTCGAAATCGGTCGCGAAGTCCGGCGTCGGGAGATGATCGGGATCAATCTTGTAGTTCGCCAGGATCTCCGGCGGAGTCGGCACGCTCAGCACGGTGACACCTGATGGAATGGCGCCGCGCAACGCGTGCAGCATGTCGGCGTGCGCGATCAGGACGCGCGTGCCGGAGTCGGTGAGCACATAATTGATCTCCTCCGGCTTGAAGTGCCAGTTGATCGGCACGCCATAGGCACCGAGCCGCATTGCCGCATAGGCGGCCTCGATGAAGGCGATATCGTTGCGCAGCAGCATGCAGACGCTGTCGCCCGGCTTGACGCCGAGCCTGTGCAAGCCGCTCGCGATGCGGTCGGTGCGCTCGGCGACTGCCGCGTGATCACGCTTGCGGTCGCCGCTGATGATGCCGTGGAAGAGTTGGGACGTTTCGCTCATTGTTTCTTCTTTTTTGGTCAACTCGAACAACTACCCTCGTGGTGAGGAGGCGCATCGCGCGTCTCGAACCATGAGGCCCGCGGCCCATCCCTCGAGACGCCGCCTGCGCGGCTCCTCGGGATGAGGTCGGAAAGTCGCTCACTCATCCGTAAATCGCGGCGCACGCTTCTCGAGATTGGCGCGGACGGCTTCGGTCTGGTTCGGGCTGCCCAGCAGCTTCTGCTGCTCGACGGATTCCGCGAGCAGCGCCGCAGCCGGATCGACCGAGAGATTGTTCAGCATCCGCTTCGCCGCGCGGATCGCATCCGGGCTCTTGCCGGCGATTTCGCGCGCGACTTCGAGCGCCGCGGCGCGGGGATCGTCACAAACACGGGTGGCGAGGCCGTAGCTCTGGGCCTCCTGCGCCGAGAAGATCCGCCCGGTGTAGGTGAGCTCGCGCAGGATGTCGTCGCGAACGAGACTTGCCAGGATCGGCGTGCCGGCCATGTCAGGTACCAGGCCCCATTTGATCTCCATGATCGACATCCGCGCATCCTGTGAGAGGAAGCGCATGTCGGCGCCGAGCGCGAGCTGGAAGCCGCCGCCGAAGGCGACGCCGTGGACCGCGGCGATGACGGGCACCGGAAGCTGGCGCCACCCCCACACCGCCTGCTGCGGGAAATTGGCCTTGCCATGGGTGCGGACGGTGAGATCGCGCTTTTCGCCGCCCGGCACCCCGTTACCGCCCTTCTCCTTCATCGCTGCAAAGCGGCCCATATCGAGGCCGGCGCAGAAGGCCCGGCCCTCGCCGGACAACACCACCACGCGCAGCCCTTTTTCCTTGGAAAGTCGGTCGGTTGCGGCGACCAGCGCCTCGAACATCGCCGCATCGAGCGCGCTCATCTTATCCGCCCGCACCAGCCGCACATCGGCGATACCGTCCGAAATCGATATCGAAACGCGATCTTCCATTGAAATCTCCTCCGCTGTCCTCGTTGGCGCTTTACAGAAAGGCCGTTGTTCGGTTTTAGTCAATCGACCAATTAACTGACAACCCCCGTGGGTGGAAACGATGTTCAGCGATCAGCTTCTCGTCGGGCGGCGCATCCTGGTAACCGGAGGTGGCACCGGCCTCGGCAAGTCCATGGCCTCGCGGTTCCTGCAGCTCGGAGCCGAGGTCCACATCTGCGGACGCCGCAAGAGCGTCTGCGACGAGACCGCCACCGAGTTGATGGCGGAGCATGGCGGACGCGTCGTCAGCCATGGCGTCGACATCCGCAACGCCCAGGCGGTCGACGAGATGATCGACGCGATCTGGACCACCAGCGGTCCCCTCACCGATCTCGTCAACAACGCCGCCGGCAATTTCATCTCGCGCTCGGAAGAGCTGTCGCCCCGCGGCTTCGACGCGGTCGCCAACATCGTGATGCACGGCACTTTCTACGTGACCCACGCGGTCGGCCGCCGCTGGATCGCCGGCAAGCACCACGGCAACGTGGTGTCGATCACGGTGACCTGGGTGCGCAACGGCTCGCCTTATGTGGTCCCGTCGGCGATGAGCAAGTCGGCGATCCACGCCATGACGATGTCGCTCGCGGTCGAGTGGGGCAAATACGGCATCCGCCTCAACACCATCGCGCCCGGTGAAATCCCGACCGAGGGCATGAGCAAGCGCATCAAGCCCGGCGACGAAGCCGGCGCGCGGACCAAGGCGGTGAACCCGATGGGTCGCGTCGGCACCATGGAGGAATTGCAGAATCTCGCCGTATTCCTGATCTCCGGCGGCTGCGACTGGATCAACGGCGAGACCATCGCGATGGACGGCGCTCAGGCGCTCGCGATGGGCGGCAACTTCTATCAGCTCCGCGACTGGAGCGACGACGACTGGACCAAGGCGCGCGAGGCGATCAAGGCGCAGAACGAGAAGGACCGCGCGGCGCGGGGCTGAGGCAACCGCTCGCATTTCGATCGCCGCTGTCGTCCGTGCGAAAGCAGGGACCCATAACCACCGCTGCCTGCAATTGTGTAGGCTGTGGCTCCAGCGGCGCGCCTCACGCACATTCGTGGTTATGGGTCCCGGCTCGAGGCCGGGACGACGGTGTGGATGCATCGTGCACAACACCCCATATTGTCTTTCGCGCGAGATGCCGCCACACTCCGCGCAAGCAAAACAAAATACCACGGGGGAAACATGTCCGTTGCACAGCCACCGGCGAACCTTGCCGATATGGTGCGCGACCGCGCCAAGAGCCGCGGCGATGCGCTGGCCTATGAGTTCGAGGGACGCCAGACCACCTTCGCCGAATTCGACATCAAGACCAACCGCGTCGCCAATGCATTGATCGCGATGGGCGTGAAGAAAGGCGAGCGGATCGCCTATCTCGGCAAGAACAGCGACTTCTATTTCGAGCTCTTGATGGGCGCGATGAAGGCCGGCGTGGTGATGGCGCCAGTGAACTGGCGGCTTGCAGGCCCCGAGATCGCCTTTATCGTCGACTGCAAGGCTCCGGTGCTGTTCGTCGGTCCCGAATTCATCACGCAGGTTCGCAACATCCGGGACAAGCTGCCGAGCGTGCGCGTGATCATCACGACGGAGGGTGGCGCGCCGGAATGGCCCGACTATCTCGCCTGGCGCGACGCACAGAGCAGCGACGACCCGAAAATCCCGATCGCACCGAAGGACATCGCAATCCAGCTCTACACCTCGGGCACAACAAGCAAGCCGAAGGGCGCGATGCTGTCGCATGCCAACTTCCTCAACCTGGTGCAGACCGGTAACGAGGCCGACAAGCCGGACTGGAACAAGTGGACCACCGACGACGTCTCGCTGGTCGCAATGCCGATCTTCCATATCGGCGGCTCCGGCTGGGGTGTCATGGGGCTCTATCACGGCGCCCGCGGCGTGATAGCCCGCGAGTTCGATCCGACCAAGGTGCTCGACTTCTTCGAGCAGTCCGGCATCACCAAGCTGTTCATGGTGCCGGCTGCAATGCAGTTCGTGGTGCGGCAGCCGCGGGCGCGGCAGGTCGACTTCTCCCGCCTGAAATACATGCTCTACGGCGCTTCGCCGATTCCGGCGGCGCTGCTGAAGGAGTGCATCGAGGTCTTCAAGTGCGGCTTCGTGCAGATGTCCGGCATGACCGAGACCACGGGCACCATCGTCGCGCTGCCGCCCGAGGACCATGTCGAGGGGCTCGACCGGATGCGCTCCGCGGGCAAGGCCCTGCCGGGCATCGAGCTTGCGATCCTCGACGCCGAAGGCAACCGCCTGCCGCCCGGTGAAGTCGGCGAGATCGCGACCCGCTCCGGCTCCAACATGACCGGCTACTGGAATCTGCCCGAGGCGACTGCGAAGACCATCGACAAGGATGGCTGGCTGCGCACCGGCGATGCCGGCTACATGGACAAGGACGGTTACCTCTACATCCACGACCGCATCAAGGACATGATCATCTCCGGCGGCGAGAATATCTATCCGGCCGAGGTCGAGAGCGCGCTCGGCGACCACCCCGACATCGCGGAGGCTGCGGTGATCGGCATTCCCGACGAAAAGTGGGGCGAGGCGGTGAAGGCGGTGGTGGTGATGAAGCCGGGCAAGACGGCGACCGCGACCGACATCATCAACTTCACCCGCGAGCGCATCGCCGGCTACAAGACGCCGAAGTCGGTCGACTTCATCGCCGCGCTGCCGCGCAACCCGTCGGGCAAGATCTTGCGGCGGAACTTGCGCGATCCATACTGGGCGGGAAAGGATCGGCAGGTGAATTAACCCCTGGTCGTCCCGGCCAAGCGAAGCGCGAGCCGGGACCTATAACCACCCCTTTTCATAGTGGAGCGGCGCCGCGACCACATCTGTCATCCATAACAGCCGACGGTGGTTCTGGGTCCCTGCTTTCGCATGCTTTCGCAGGGACGACGATGGAGCGATTGCCGCGCATCACGTCTTCTTCATCTTCTCCCGCATGATCCGCCGCCGCTCCTTCGCCTCCTCCGACCACACTGCGTTGATGTCGTAGAACTCGGCGAAGGCTTTCGCGCCCGGCGGCAGCATCACCCAGGGCTGCTTGGTCGAGGTGAAGATGTGGACGTCGGGCGGGCACTGGCTCGGATCATCCATCGTGCCGACGCGAACGAAGCGCACTGTCGGCCCCGACCCCGGCTAGTTGCTCCACACCGCGACCTTGCAGATCGGACAGCGCGCGATCTTCTGACCCTTGCCGCTCGCCGAAGGCATGTCGATGATATCAGGTTCGGCTGCGAGGTGCTCGACCCGCTCGGCCTCGTACATCGCGTTAACCGCATGCACGGTGCCGGTCTCGCGCTGGCACCAGGTGCAGTGGCAGGCGTGCACGATCAAAGGCCTGCCGGTGAGACGGTAGCGCACGTGTCTGCAGGTACATCCGCCTTCCATACTCATGCCGCCTCCTCCGTAGCGTGGCTCAGTGCTTGCCGGCTCCCATGTAGCCGAACAGGAAGCCCGCTACCTTGCGCTTCTGGATCTCCTCGCTGCCCTCGGTGATGCGGTAGCGGCGATGGTGGCGATAGATGTGCTCGAACGGCTTGTGGCGCGAATAGCCCATGCCGCCATGCACCTGCATCGCACGATCGGCGGCCTCGCAGCACAGCCGGTTTGCCCAATAGTTGCACATCGAGACTTTGTCCGACAGCGTATGCTCGACCTGCGCCTGGGTGAGTTGGTCCATCTCCCAGGCGGTCTTCCGGATCAACAGCCGCAGCATCTCGGCCTGGGTTGCAAGCTCGACCAGCGGCCACTGGATCGCCTGGTTCTCGGCCAGCGCCTTGCCGAACGGCTTGCGTTCGCGCGCATATTTGACGCTCTCGTTGATGCAATAGACCGCAGCCCCCAGCGAGCTTGCCGCCTGGCGAATGCGATTCTCATGGACAAAGCATTGCGCGAGCGACAGGCCACGGCCGACCTCGCCGAACTGCGCATCCTCAGGCACGAACACGTCAGTGAAGCTGACGCGCGGGTGATCGGTCGGCATGTTGAAGGTCCACATATACTGCTCGACCTTCACGCCCGGCGACTTCGCCGGCACCAGGAAGCAGGTGATCCCGCGGGCATCGCCGTCATTGCCGGACGTGCGGGCAAACAGCGCGCAATGCGTGGCGACATGCATGCCGGTCGTCCACATCTTCTCGCCGTTGATGATCCAGCCCTTGACGTTGTCGCGGGTCGCCTGCACCGCCCTGGCTTCCATATGCGTGGCGTCGGAGCCGTGGTCGGGCTCGGTCAGCCCAAAGGTGATGCGATATTTCCCAGTGATCGAACCGTCGATCATCGCCTTCTGTTCGTCGGTCCCGTAGCGGTCGAGCATCGTCACGACGGGAAAGTTGCCGACGATCGAATGCTCGTTCTGCAAGTCGTTGTGCAGGCCTAGCCCCTTGGAGGCGAAGTGCTCGCGGATCACGGCCATCCAGAGGTTGGAGCCGTCCTTGCCGCCATAGCGCTTCGAGATCGCGAAGCGCAAATGACCAGCAGCATCCGCGCGGTCCTTGGCCTTGCGCAGCAGCGCCTCCCATTCGTGGCGCGGCAGGCCGCCATTGTCGAAATCGGTGCGCGCCCATTCGCGGCGATGGTCGAAGAAGCGGATGTTGTCGTCGGCCTCTTCAAGCGGCTTGATCTCGCGTTCGATGAAGCGATCGAGCTCGCCGAGATAGGCTGTCAGGTCAGCCGGCAGATTGAAATCCAAGGCAGTCTCTCCTGGAAATATCGTTGTTTTTGAGCTTGTGTTTAGACGCTATCGCGCCTCTCGCGTTCGGATCGATTAAGGTGAGAAGCCCGCGTCCAAGTCAAGCAGGCGGATGAGGCTTGCATGCGCGGTCGCCTTGCGTAATTGGATGGCACGGAACGGCGCGCACGCGCTAGGATGCCGCGCATATTCTTCGCTGCAGAAAATCGACGGGAGCAGACATGGACCTCAAATTCTCCAAGGTGACGCGCAAGGGCCCCATCACCATCGTGACGCTGTCGCGCCCCGAGGTTTACAACGCGCTGCATATCGACGCGCGTTTCGAGCTCAATAAGGTGTTCGACGACTTCTCCGCCGATCCCGATCAATGGGTCGCGATCGTCACCGGCGCCGGTGACAAGGCGTTCTGCGCCGGCAACGATTTGAAATGGCAGGCCGCGGGCGGCAAGCGCGGCTGGGACAAGGGCGGCTTCGCCGGGCTGACCACCCGCTTCGACTGCGACAAGCCGATCATCGCGGCCGTCAACGGCGTCGCGATGGGTGGCGGTTTCGAGATTGCGCTCGCCTGCGACCTGATCATCGCCTCCGAGAATGCGACCTTTGCGCTGCCCGAGCCGCGCGTCGGTCTCGCAGCGCTGGCCGGCGGCCTGCACCGGCTGCCGCGGCAGATCGGGCTGAAGCGCGCCATGGGCATGATCCTAACCGCGCGCCACGTCAGCGCCAAGGAGGGTTTTGAGCTCGGCTTCGTCAACGAGGTAGTGCCGCAGGGCGAAGCGCTGGCTGCCGCGGAGCGTTGGGCCGAGACGATTGCCAAGAACTCGCCGATGTCGATCCGCGCTTCCAAGCAGACCATCCAGCGCGGCCTCGAAGTCTCGCTCGAGCAGGCGATCACCGAGCAGCGCGACTATCCGGCGGTGAAGTCAATGGTCGCCTCGCAGGATTACATCGAGGGCCCGAAGGCGTTTTCGGAGAAGCGCCCGCCGAAGTGGCTGGGGCGGTAGCCGCTCCTCCGTCATTGCCGCACCATCCCTGTAGGATGGGTAGAGCGGAGCGAAACCCGTCGGCCGTTGCCGCAGTCGTGATGGGTTTCGCTCCGCTCTACCCGTCCTACTTGTCGAGCTCCCTTTTGTACGACGCGTAATTCGGTTGATCGACGGCGAGCTTGTCCATCGTGGACTGCCAGAGGTGCTCCGACAGTCCCGGCGTAGTTAGATCCACCTCGCCGTTTGCGATCTTGTCCGACAATGCGCGGTTGAGCTCCATCAGCGACCCATCGACACCGAGCAACTGCTTCAGCCGCGCGGCCTCGGCCGTATCGCTCATCTCGGCAAGCGCGAGCTGTCGCGTCACCAAATCGAGCGCGTTGATGCCGACGCGCAGCTTGAAGGCATTGTGGCCCTTGATGGCTGGCGTGATCTCCCTGCGCAGGAAATCGGCGACGGCCTTGATCAGTTCCGTGGGTGTCGGTTCGTCCTGCATGTCATTGGCCTCGCGGAGCAAGTAGCCGCAACAGATCGATCTCGGTTTCCGACGCACGCCGTCCGATCATCGCGCGCTCCATCGAATGATCAGGGCCGGCGCGGAAGCGCTGCATCATGCCGCAGCACATCACGCCCCAGCGCAGCGTGCCCATCACTTCCCAGAACATCACGCGCGCCGGGTCGGCCTTGCGGCCGGCCTCCTCGTAGCCCGCAAACAGCTCCTCGCGCGAGCCGAAGCCGCCGACCGGCTTGTCGATCTCGCCGAAGCGCCAGGAGTTGACGCAGATCCACCCCAGGTCCTCCATCGGATCGCCGAAATGCGCGAGCTCCCAGTCGAGCACCGCGCGCACGCCGTCGGCGCCGATGATCAGATTGCCGTGCCGGAAGTCGCCATGCACCAGCGTCACCTCGGACGACGGGCCGGGATCGTGATCGAGCAGCCAGCGCAACGCCAGCTCGAACACGGGCCGCGGCCAATTGAAGCTGCGATACTCGCGCTCGAGATCCTCGATCTCCTTGGTCGCGGTCATGCTGCGGAGCTGCGGCAGCTTGGCCCGCGGCAGGCCGTGAATGCCGGCGATGACGCGGCCGAGCTGGCGCGCCAGGATCGGCCGCGCGCTGGCAAATTCCTCGTCGCGCAAAATCTTGCGCGCGATGGTCTCGCCCTCGACGCGTGCCATGATGAAACCGCGGCCGAGGCCGTCCTCCGGCGTCAGCACATGCATCACCTTCGGCGACGGCAGCCCGGCGTCATGCGCGAGTTGCATCAGCGTGGCTTCGGCCTCAAGCCCCGCCGCGCGCGAGGGCGAGGCGCCGTAGCCCGGCGGCGCGCGGCGCAGGATCGCGCCGACATTGCCGCTCGGGTGGACGATGTCGAAGCTCCAGGTCTCCTGACTGGCGCCGCCGGAGAGCTTTGCGGCACCAGCGACGCCGGTCGCGCCTGGAAGGAACGACGCGACGCAGCGCCCGAGTTCAGCCTCGATCATTTGCCCCGAAACTTCGCCGGCCGCTTCTCGAGGAATGCGGTGACGCCTTCCTTGAAATCCTCCGCGCTGCCGGCGATCCGCTGCGACTCGAATTCGAGGTTGAGCTGCTCTTCGACCGAATTCTCCGGGCTGTCCCAATAGAGCTTCCTGATCAGCGACAGCGCAATCGTCGGACCGTTGGCAAGCTCGTGGGCGAGTTTCATCGCCTCCTCCATCAGCGCGCCGTCGTCATAGACGCGGTTGACGAGGCCCCATTCCAGCGCCTTCTCGGCCGGCAGCCGCTCGCCGAGCAGCGACAGTTCGACCGAACGCGCCTTGCCGATCAGCCGCGGCAGCAGCCATGTCGAGCCGCAATCCGGCACCAGGCCGATGCGGCGGAACGCCTGCAGGAAGTAGGACGAGCGCGCGCACAGAATGAGATCACCCATCAGTGCGAAGCTCATTCCGGCGCCGGCCGCCGGGCCGTTCACCGCCGCGACGATCGGACAGTGCAGCTTACGCAGTCGGCGCAGGAACGGATGGAACGCGGTCTCGAGTGCCGCGCCGGCGTTGCTCTTGCCGGGCTTCTGCTGGTTGCGGCCCTGCAGATTGGCGCCGGTGCAGAACGCCCTGCCCGCGCCCGTGATCACGAGGCAGCGCACCTCATCGCGCTTGTCGTCGATCACGTCCAGCGCCTCGGCAAGGCCGCCGAGCATGTCGATCGACACCGCGTTCATGACCTCCTGATGGTCGAGCTTGAGGATCGCGACCGATCCGTCGAAGTCGAGCGTGACGTGCTTGAACTGCATTGTTTCCTCTATCCGTTGTCCCGCATGGATGGTGCGGTAGGTCGAACGCGTTGTCTCGACCCATATTTGATTTTTGCGCCGGGCTTGTCCATGGTGGCCGCAAGCCTATCCTCGAACGCGTGATTAGCGCGCGGCAAAACAAATGGAAACCCCAATGAGTGGCATGTTCGATCTCACCGGCCGCGTCGCGGTCATCACCGGCGGCAATGGCGGCATCGGCCTTGGCATCGCGCAGGCGCTTAATTCCGCAGGATGCAACGTCTCGATCTGGGGCCGCAATGCGGACAAGAATGCCGGCGCGGCCGCGTCCATGGCAAAGGGGCCGGGCAAGGTCGCAACGCAAATCTGTGACGTCAGCGATCCCGCTTCCGTCAAGGCGGCGATGAAGGCGACGCTCGACACCTTCGGCCGCGTAGACGGCTGTTTCGCCAACGCCGGCATCGGCGGCGGCGGACGGCGCGCCTTCATCGACCGCACCGAGGAGGAATGGCGCAGGATGTTCGCGACCAATCTCGACGGCGTCTTCCACGTGTTCCAAGTCGCTGCGCGCCACATGACCGAGCGCGCCGAAGCCGGCGACAAGTTCGGCCGGCTGGTCGCGACCTCGAGCCTCGCTTCGCTGTTCGGCACCGCGCGCAACGAGCATTATGCCGGCACCAAGGCGGCGCTGAATGCGTTGTGCCGCGCGCTCGGCGTCGAGCTCGCGCGCTACGGTGTCACCGCGAATGCGATCCTGCCCGGCTGGATCAAGAGCGACATGACCGCAGGCATCATGTCCAACGACAAGTTCGTCGCCAACGTGATGCCGCGCATCCCGGTTCGCCGCTTCGGCGAGCCCAGCGATTTCGGCGGCATCGCCGTCTACATCATGAGCAAGGCATCGTCCTATCATACGGCAGACTGTTTCGTAATCGACGGCGGGTATACTGCGTTCTAGCGATCGCTCCGTCCCACGCACCGGTGTCGTCCCTGCGAAAGCAAGGGACCGATACGCCGCGGCGAACGCTGTGAACGGGACGCGCCATTCCAAGCATCGTTCAACAAAAACCCATTCGTGGTTATGGGTCCCTGCTTTCGCACTATGGCATCTACACGTTTGCGGTGCCGTATACGAGG
>Ga0099822_1009083_pt1 | contig 12597 bp, 7 predicted proteins | sample CowpeawhiteBW_FD_76839 | JGI IMG/M metagenome (GOLD analysis project Ga0099822, IMG submission 76839) | Root nodule microbial communities of legume samples collected from California USA - Cow pea white BW | ecosystem: Host-associated > Plants > Roots > Nodule | place: USA: California | collected... | reverse complement strand
TATATATTATTTATTTATTTTTTAAATATTTGTCTACAGTAAAAATATAAAAAATAGTTTTAAAAAATTCTAAAATACTTAGTCGTTAAATTTTAATACAAAATTAAAAAGATAAAATAATACAAATTAAAAAATACTAAAAAATCCTTTGATAATTATATTTGAATATTTAATTTGTTTAGGTTTATTTATTTGTGGTTTAGTTAGTCTACTAACTATCAAGTATCATTTAATAAAATCAAACGAAGAAGTAGATAACGTTTTGACCAAATCGGAAGAAACTAGTGAAAAAATTGCAAAGGAGAATGTCACTTTGTTTCTCTACTGTAAATAAATATTTAAAAAAAACTAAATAAAATATAATTAATATATATATAAAGCTGAATGTAAAAAAAAAAAAAAGTGAAGTCGTCACGCCCAAAGACGACTTCACTTTTAAAGTAAATGGAAACCAGCTTCTGAGAGTACGGTTTCGCTTTTTGGAAAAAAAAAGAAATCGGCACGGTGGAGGACGACTTCACCTTTAATGTCGTCCTCCACCTCGACGACTTGACCTTATTTTGTAAAAAGAATTTCAACAGACCCACTTTTACAAATTTAAATTTAAAAGAACCCCTAAATACAAAAAAACCAATTATTTAAGAAACGAAAGGAATTTAAATATCATGTATGATTGGCATGATGTTTCATGATGTTAGGCCTAGTCCTCACGTAATGTTTTTATTTTCTTTATATATATATATATATCATAAAAAGAAACTAAATTAAACGTATTAAAAAGTTTATATTTATAAGAGAAGTGGTAATATTTAGCTGTAAGACTTATTTTAAGGTAAAATAACAAAATAAATGATAAAATCATGTGAAGAATGAGAAAAGATATGAGTCGCTACTTTTAAAAAACTCAATCAAACAACACATGATACTGGTACTTGAGGTAGGATCCTAGCTACCTAATTCACTTATAACCAAGCATGCTATTCCAATAATCCTTATTCTCTTCGAAGTTCACTTCCAAGTTCTCCGCTGCTAAATCTTGGTTGGAATCAAAATCCTGCATGTCGTTATTGAAACCAACAACCATATCGACATTGCTAGATAGAGGTGTAAATGGCACCACATCATTATTAATAGTATCAGTATTATTACCATAATAACCACCACCTCTTAACGCATCAACAGCCACCATTATGTCATCATCTTGCAAACATGGCATCGTCTGGTACATAATTCTCTTCTCAGTTTCAGCGACTTCTTCATCACGATCAGTGCTGTGTTTGGTGAAGTACCTCCACGACTCACTGCTGTCACCATCACCGCCACAACAAGCATCTTCCTTCACGGTTGAACCCTCACCACACGTTCCGACACTTTTGGTCAGAAACTCTTCCACAGCAGTTGGAGGAAGTAAATAGTTCTCATTGATTAAACCAAGTTGGTTGGTCGACACCATAATGTTATTGCTATTATTATTGTTACTGTCATTGATTTGCATACTCTCAGGGAAGCACAGGGTGGATGTTGGGGATTCAAGGTCATCGGTGGCAAGCATCATCGCATACATGCTATGCACATGCATGGTTTTCTTCTTGTCGTGTAGCGATGAGTATATGTTGTTATTGTTGTTTTTGTTGTCTGAGCATGAATTTTGCCATGCTTTGAGAACGTCGAGGCACGGTGGTAGTGAGGGTTGGTGGTGGTGGTGTAGGGGTGTGATTTTGTTGAGAACGAGTCTAGGTTGTTGTTGTTGTGGTGGTGGTGGTGGTGGTGGTGAGGAAGAGGTTAATACGAGGTTGTTTTGTTCCTGCAACTTGGATTCTCGTACGAGTCTGGCTTCGGCTTCGAGGCGAGCACTCTCCCACTGAGCCATGTGGCTGAGGTTTGAACCGTCTTTGAAGTGGATAAGGGACTCCATTTTTGGCTTGTGGGTGGTGGGGTCTATGCCCATTTTGTCGAGCCTTTTCTTGAGGTGGGTGTTCCAATAGTTCTTTATCTCATTGTCTGTTCTCTTCGCCAAGTGAGATGCTATGGCTGACCATCTGTTATTCAACCATTCAAGTTGGGATCATGATGAGTATCATACAAACTAGTTGTTGTCAAGTTTTTAATGAATAAACCATGAGTTATTATTCGTTTAGCATTGACCATAATATCAACGTTAAAAATTTTATATTTATTAACATATGGAAACAAATAAAGAAGATTGTCTAGGACACACTTGGTTATTCTTTGCAAGAACTATCATTGTTACTAACAATTTTTATATTATATAGAATTTTTCTTATAAATTTATTAAAAAAATTTGCAAAAAAAAAACTTTTTTTTACTATTTCTTTTAAGAATTTTAATTGATAAATAATTTTTTTTGGATAATTATTTCTTACAAAATTATAAAATTCGTAAGTATTTTATACAAAATTTATTTTAAAAAATGTTTTATACAAAATATTTTACAAAAAAATTTACAGCAATTTCTTACAAAAAGTTTTTCATAATAAAATATATAAATATTTCTTTAAATAAATCTCAAAACAAAATTAAAGAAAATATGAATTTTTTAGTAATGTATATTAATAGACTTTGATGGAAAGTTTGAATTTTATTTGTAATATCTCTCTCTAGAACTTGTTTTGGTATATATAGGTTGAGACATCCTTTTATCTTATATATCTATATATTTTTGTTTTTTATGTAAAAAATAAAATCTAATCACCCATTCTTTATCAATATTAAACGAAAGAGATTCAACTAAAAAATATAAAACATTTTAGTGTTCAACAAATTAAAAATACCCAAATTTTTAAGGGAATTTAAACTTTAATCATAAATTTTCATATGATTTATGTATGCAATTATAATGTGGAAAAAATGTTAATACATGAAGTTATTTTACACATGTAATGAGTGATATTTTTCTATCTTGACGTACAAAAAGTTGTATGTTTTGGAGAAAAAGGAAAAAACATGAGACTTTTTTAGGGACGTCTTGTGTTAACAGTATAAAATTGATGATGACAATATTGCAGCAAAAACAAGTTTTTCTTTTGAAGTTTTCATCATTACATTATGTTTTTTTTTTTCAAGGCACATGTACTTATAATTAAACATAATATCTTCCTTATTTATCTTTTGAGACTAAAATATAATTATCCAATAAAAAGTGTAAGTGTATTAAAAATTAGGTTATTACTAATATTAGTATCTTGAAGGGAGTTATTATGAATATGTTGTAAGATTGACGTTGTTACAACGCAAATAGTTACGAGGAGTATTTATTGGCTTGATTTAAAGTGAACATCACGGTTTCAATTGAAGTTCTAAAACAGATTATTTTTGTTTTAATAAAGTCATTTTTAGTATACTCTTACCCCGTTTATAAACTTTGTATATCACTATTCAAAAAGTACTTCGTGATATATTAAAAAAAATCATCTCTAATAAACCTTTCTAGTTAATATCTATTTATCATTCAACAAAAACGGACGCCACTAACAAGAATTTTTTTTAATATGTTTAAGAAAATTATTTCATAATTAACCTAATCAGTAGTTATAAATTAATTTCAGCTGATAACTTTGGTGTTCATTAATAATTGTCCAATTTATATGATTTAATCAGATAAACTAATTTAAATTAGTTGAAAAATATAAAATAAAATAAAAAGACATAATGTTAGTTTTATAGTATAACAAAATTGTTTTTAAGTAAAATTACATTACTATGCAATTATAACGTTATTTTATTTTTCTAAATAATTAAATTTAGTATAAATGTTGAAATCATTCTACGATATTATTTAAATAATTTATTAGTTAGAAATTAATTGAAGTCACTCAGAGTTTAAAAAAATATAAATTTTTAAAATAAAATAATTTGAAATACTTATTGCACATTTTTATACATTAGAAGTACTTTATAAACTAAAAAATAAATTAGTAAGTAACTCATATTCACTTATTAAACACATAAATATACATCTCAAATGTTTTGTACATATATAAAATAAAAATCATTTCGATCAATACATTCTACGGAAAATTATGTAGGTCACACAACACCACCCTTAACTGCATTACAACAATGTTGCTAATAATATCTTGACAACTGAGTACCATGTAACGATATGAGATAATTTTTCTAATACTAAAAATCTATGAAAGATGAGTCATGAATAGTAAGAAAGTACAACAATATTTTTTTAATTAAACACTATTAAAAATTCTCATACTACAATTTTTTTTTTGTAAATTTGTTAAAAAAATTTATAAAATTTTTTTTTTCTATTATTTTTTCTAAAAATTTTAATTAATAGGTAATTTTTTCGTAGATAATAATTTTCTACAAAATTATAAAATTTTTAAATATTTCCTACAAAATTTTTTACGAAAAGTGTTTTATACAAAATATTTTACAAAAAAATTGGTAACAATTTCTTGCAATTTCTTTTTCATAACAAAATTTGTAAATATTTTCTAAAAAAAAAAAACATTTTAAAACAAAATTGATAAAAAATATAAATTTTTTTAACAGAAAATTTTGAATGTCAAATATCAGTCCAAGTACAGTGACATAAATTAAGGAGTTTTACGCTCTTTTTTCTTAAATTACAATAATGCATTTCAAAAGGAAAATAAATGATGAAACCATATTATATAGTTTAGCTTATTTTTTATTTTTCTAGATATTAACTAATCCTCTTATTAGTACATAGATACCTATTCTACTATTGATGGATTACTTATTGATCACCTAAAGTAAAAGTAAAGAATTAGAGAAAGAAAAAATTAGGAGAATAAATATATAAGATGAGAGGGGACAAAATAATTTTTTTTTCTTTCATATATTTGATAATAATTTAAAAAAAATCAGGATGTGCATTTGTTCATCTTCATGTACACGTAAATCTATCATTATAATCGATGATATTTGTCTTTTTGTGTTAATTTTTTTCTCTTTTTTAATGTTTGTTTCATGCTTGATTAATAACATGAAAAATATGTGTTTTAGTTTGAGTGTTTAGTTAACTAGTGTAGATGGTCCATGCTTGACTTACCTGTTTCCTAGAAGAGCATGAAGTTGAATAATGGTTTGCTCTTCCTGCAAGCTGAACTTTCCTCTTTTTATATCAGGTCTCAGATAATTAGTCCACCTAAGTCTGCAACTCTTTCCACATCTTCTAAGCCCTGCCAAACAATTTTCTTCTTTATATTCTATTTTTATTTTAAAAACTTAATATTTAATTCTTATCATACACTCATAACTCAAAATTCAAATTCATCGTTTTCTAGTTTTAGAATTTGAAATACACTCTAAATATCTTCAAATGACTGCTGCAAAAATTATACTGTATAAAAGTTTTGAGATCAAAAAATCAAAAACAAAAATACGTATTTTTACTACTGTTCTCTAAGACGTATATTAAAAATAATATTAGTGTTGGGAATAGTCTAAGTGTGAGTCAAAGTTTCACATTGGATAGAATAGACAGAGTTAAACACTATATAAAAATAAAAATCCATAATACTATTGTCTTAAAATTTTGAGATTAAAGTGATGTCAAATACCTTATATGTATAAAACTAATGTCATGTAATTATATGAAACCACAATCTAACGATAACTATAACCATAATCATATATATGAAAGAATATATAACCCAACAGTTACCGGCTTTTGGTGGCAAAGCACGCCAGCTTCCATGGCCATGGTTTTCAATGAAAGCAATGAGCTTTTGGTCTTCTTCTGGTGTCCATGGTCCTTTCTTGAGCCCTGTCTTCTCACAGCATGGTGGCCTTCCCATATTCTTGAGCTGTATATGTGTTGCACCAGAAAAAGAAATGATGTAGAGAATAAGAGGAACAGAAAGGAAAGTAAGTGACACGTTGGAGAATGGCACTATATATAGAGGAGAAACTAAGTGTTATAATAAGTTGGTGTAGTTATGACTCTGTAACCATACTTTGTGAGTCGGGTCATACACTTAACTTTACACACCTATGTTCCACTGCCAAATTTATTGCAATAACTGCTTCGTGTCCTATATTAACATGCATACATAGTTATGAGGAAAAAAATAATAAGATAACATAAAATTATTATTTATTATTACTATTTTAGTTAGGAATAATATTATATAACGCCAAACAAAGAGGCCATGTTTTTTCTTTTTTTTCTTTTTCGAAAGCTTTCACTTTTTGGCTATGTATAGGATAAATATCTCAACTTGATGAAAGCCGGATAATGTTGAAACAACTGCATTTGAAACAATATACCAAGCCTTAACTTTTTTGACCTAGAATAAAAATTTGTGCAAGCATATATGTGGTCCCATAACAAAGTCCAAGGAAAAGTGTCATCTTAGGTGAAATATATATAGCATTTACAAATGTTAATAAAAATTGGTGCATAAGAAGAATTTTCTGATTCATATAGTACATATATTTAAGTATCAGAACAGAAAATATTTCTAGAAACTTTTTTTTAACTAAATCTAGTACTCTCTCAACTTTTCATATGGAACCATAGTCTTCTGAAAATTTATATAATACAGGAGAACCTAAACCTTGCTAGCCATATCCACTTATCTATACCAAAACCATACTACATTTTTTCAAACCTTTCACTATTGCATAAATCTTGCAACCACATTGAAGCATATATGTTATTCCTCCTCCAATCATTATATTATAATTCTCTTATTTTTTAAATACATTTTTAAATTTATTAAATTGAGATATTAGTATATATATCACCAATAAAGTTTTTTTATGAAAGAAAGAGTGTTTTTAATAATGTCAAAATTCTAAGAGAATATTTTGAAAACAAAATACATTTAACTACATACGATTTTAAAAAATAAATAGTCTATGAAAACCATGATCACATTTTTATGTATAATTTCTGGAAGACTGTATATATGGTTCAGTTAAAACAGTAGCCATCTTCCTTTACTACTACATTAGTGATATACTTTTTATTACTGTAAAGCTTTTTCTTTGTAAATAAATTTTATACCAAACAATTTCATTAATAATTCATATTTTTCTCTTAATAAAAATCATTAATATACAATATATGAATACTGGCCAGTTCTTTGTTATTTTCCTGTAACTGATAATAATTGATTTGAATTTTTTTTTTCCATTTTACCTATTCTCTAATTTTCCTGACTCCATTTTTTTTCTGTGTAAGATAATAACTATTAACAGTGAATGCCAATAAAACTGATAAATGTATATAAAAACGAAGAAATTTAATTTAGTGCATTGTTGTTTCAGACACAAACTCCAACCACATCTTTCTTACGATTTTACTGTGGTTTGAGTAGTATAGCTCATTATTAATTACCATCATAAATTGACGAAATAAATTTCACTGGAATGGAAGATATTTTTCCAGCTAGAGATATCTACTATCGTTCTTTAAATTTAATATATTTTCAAGTTTTCATATCGAGTGAATACATGGATAATATTATTTATAAATGATTAGTCTTATGTATTTTGTATAGCGTGAAACTCAATCGAATAAGTTATATTTCTTAGAATTTCTTTCGTGTTATTATATACAGTGTAATATGGTTTTATTTATTAATTTAAACTGAATTTATTATAAAATTTAACAATTTTCTCATGAGTGGGAAAAGAATTATTTACATTTCACATAGATGAGAACTTAATACCCTAGTAAAAGAATAAAATAAAAGTAAATAAATAACAGTGTCGTACTTGAACAGATGATTCCAGAAAATTTCATCACACTGATAAGAATTAAAGAAGCAGTAAATACGAAAATTTATATCGAATTAAAATCTTACTGACAACTCGCCTAAAATAATTCACGTTGATCAACAGCTATGGGTCCTCAGCTTTTATCCTCACCAACGAAATTCTTCCACCTATTTTTTTCGTCATTATTATTGAAAAAAAATTATGACAAAAAATGTATCTTTAAAAAAATTCTATCACCTTTTTACTTTTCTTTTACATTTTAACGTTATACAAACTGAGGTGGAGATTGAATCTGAAGTTAAGTCATGATTTTATTGGTAAAATTGCTCATATTATTTATAGCCGGATCATGACGAAACAAGAACACTGTTCAAACTGGATATTCAATGAATTTAAAAAATATGTCTAAATTAATTAATCAGTGTAGACTCATAATATGAAAATGTCCTTTTTTATTTTCTGTATTTGTGTAGATTAAAGTTTTCACACATACTAATAAATGTTCAACAACAAAAAAATAATTTCCTACCAATAGAATTATATAGTGGTGGAGTTTTTTGTGTGTGGAGATTTTAACTTTCTGAATGTTGTAATTTTATTATATATATGTTAGAATATATGTTTTATCATTATGTGGTTGTGGGTTTTATCATTATGTTAGAATGCAATTGTTCCACCCGATTCGTTTTGGGCTGTTTCTTCCACCACCTTCAAACTTTCTTCTCTCACCTACCCCATCACGTAAACAAATTTGACCAATATTGTCTATTATATATCCAAAATATATTATATAATTTTAAATGTTTAGGTCACATAACCTTGGATATAGTTTTGAACATATAAATATTAATATAAAATATAATTTTATGTTGTGCAATGCATGACAATATTTTAAATTACTCAATTCATAATCAAAATATGCAATTTAAAATATGGTTTTAGATAAGATAATTCAGAACAGTGGTATATAAATAGTCTAATCCATAACAAAATTATATAATTTAAAAAAATTATTTTGGATTACATAATTTGAAAAATAGTTATTTTATCGTTATTTTAAATTACATATTTCAGAATATGATTATCCTATGTTATATATTTCATATATAGTTCCAGGTTATTATGTGTTGTTATCATAAAGATATATTACTTACTTTTTTATTAATTATGATTGTTAAAACAGAAATTACAAAGTGTTAGAAAGAAACATGAATTTTGTTCTGAATACTCTAATTCATTACGCATTTCCACGCACACACAATTATGTTGTTGAGATATTATTATCCGTTTCTAATTTAAAAGTGATATTTTCACAACATAGAGACATTTATAAAGATAAAGAGAGGATGGAGAACAAAAAGTGAGTGTGAACTTATTGTATGACGTCTTTTGAAAAATAAAAACTTTAACGGTCTCGTGGATGTGGAGTTGGGTATTGAAATTGCGTCATGTGTTAATATCGTGATGAAATAGTTTTCAATTTATTCTTTACTTGTACAACAAGTTAACATATAAAAAATGTGTGATTTTTGTGTAGAAGTTTCTTCTATACATCATAATATTGTTGGATACACTTTTGTCAATTTGAATATATATGTTTAAGCAAGAAGTGTAAAACATTAAAATTGATTAATATCCTATTAAGTGGAAAAGAGTTAAGAATGTGTGGTGAATAAGAATAAAAGGTGATTGGTGTGAAGAACCTCTCAGAGTCAAAGAGGAGATTAAAGACATTATATAAAATGAAATACTCATAAATTTATTGTCTTAAGATTTTGAATTAAAAATAATATAAAATGTTTTATGTGTGTAAAACTAATGTCATATATAAAAAATCACAATCTCTCAATGACCAATCCCTATATGAAAATATAATATAAACCCATTATTGGTTAATGGTAGTCCAACTCAAGAATTTAAACCAATAAGAGGACTTCGACAAGAAAACCCATTGGCATCCTCTCAATTCACCATAGCTATAGTTAGACAAGTAGTGAAAAAATAATGCAGTTTACAGATGATACCATGTGCACTTGCAAGCCAAATACTATAAACATAATGGTAATTAAAAGCATCCTCAGAAATTTTGAATTAGCATCAAGACTGAGTAAATTTCCACGAGAGTAACATTGGAGGAATAGGGATGAATGTGGGAGGAAATCCAAGGAAACAACTTTTTTGGCAACCAATGATAAATAAAATCAAAAGCAGTCTAACAAAATGGAAAGGTAGGAACTTATCATTTGCTAGAATAGTGTGTCTAATTAAATAGGTTTTAACAACATTGTCATTGTACTACATATCTTTGCTCAAGATGTCATCCTGTTTGTGTGAAGAGATTAGGAAAATACAAAGGAAAATCTTATAGGGATGGGGAGCAGAAGACGGAAAAATAGCTTCGGTTGAATGAGAAAAATTGTACCAAAATAAGGAAGAGGGTGGATTGGGGATTAAAGATATAAATATGTTTAATACAACTCTATTAAGTAAATGGAAGTGGAGATTAGGAAAAAAAATAGGGTTGTGGAAGGATATATTAGAAGTATGGATCTTGAAAAAGTCTAAATGGTACCCAAAGTTATAATAATGAATCTTGGTGGTGGAAAAAGTTGCAGTTCTATAGAAGAAAGTTGGTTTGATAATAATGTGCAATGAAAAATTGGTTCAGGGACTAGGATAAAATTTTGGGAAGATATATGGCTTGATGATATGCCACTCATGCATTCTTACTCTACGTCTACATTGAGGTGCATGATGGATTGGCTTTCCACGTACGAAGCAATTCCATTCTTCTTAAATGTGGGGTTAGATCCGTTGGGGCGAAAATTTCAAAAATTATTTTTCTTATTGTGATCAAGTTTATTCTCGTACCTTTTTGGAGTAGGTTTTTCTTCTACATTGTTAGCGTTTGCAGATAATGTTTTGACCCTTGTAGTAGCACATTCCTACCTATTGGTATCTTTAACTATGATGTGTGTAATGACTTTTGAAGCGACATCTTCTTATGTCTGTGTTTTAGCTTTTGTTTATATTCAATTCAAGATGATGGTAGTTTCTCGATCAGGAGTTCTTAAACGAACTCATCAGGAAGAATTATATTCTCTACTTTGATATCTTCAAGCAACTTGTGATATTCGTTGATTTGGATATTAATATCCTTATCTTCGATCATCTCCCAACGATAGTAGTTTCCTATGATAAATCTTTGTCTGACTACATGTTCAACTGTATATTTGAGGATCAAAGAATCCCAATTTCTTTCGCTTCCTTGTATGAACAATACACATTGAACAAGTCATTAGACAGTACACTAAGTAAAGTGTGTCAACATACCTTGTTTGCATGAATCCAATCTTCCAATTGTTTTGCTGGAGTACCAGATTCAAGTTTTGAAGTTGTGAGGGCAGTAACAACTCCAAACATGTCTAAAAGGGTAGACACTCATTCTTGCATTGCTGAAAGTTCTGACCAAAGAATACATCAATTTTTGACACATCCAGAACATTTTTGCAAAGACCGTCTGAGTTCTAAAAAAAAAGTTTTGATTCTTCAGATTTGGGTTGTTGATGTCAACCATTAGTCCTTAAGATTATTGTAGCAGCTGACAAAATCACGAACAAGAATAATTCCTGAGGTGTGTAGATTCACTACCTTTAAGAACTTATCCACAATGTGTTGCGCAAGTCCCCCAGAATACAACAAGAACTTCCGAAATTTTCCGAGGATCTCAAAACTAGCAAGAAACTCTTTATAAGAGTAAATAAATAAACCAAGGATAATGAAAGAGAAAAGAAATACGAGACAAAGAAGGATGAGAGAATGAGAAAGAATGAAGAAAGATAGCTTGAAGTGTTATGTCCTTTATGATGAAAAGAAATGGCTATTTATAGAGAGGGGGTTGTGGCTAGCAGTTCCAATGACACCTCCAAACACGGAAAAAGTCCCAAGATTCATGGTGCAGGACTTGCGAAGGAAGGACCGAGACTTAGGCTAAAAGATCAACAAAGCAATTTGGATTTGCAACCACTACAACGTTCCACCGTGCAAAGAAATGACATTGTATTTAGAAATGGGAGGGTTAATGCAAAAGAAATATTATGTATAGCCCAAATCAGATTTTGGGCATGGATAAGGAGTAAAAATCAAAAAGCTATATTCTCATACTACGATTAGTACTTTGACCCTATACAATACATCAAAACAGTGGTGTGAAGCGCAAGACTATAATGATCATAAAGAGAAAAACATTACACATTTAAAATTGTATATGGTTTTCTGGTGGATACTCTGTCTTCATCTTGGCTGCAATAACTTGAACATCAAATGTAAGACAAAGCCACTAAATAGAAGATATGGTGATAAAAGAACAAACCCTCAACTCAAGTTATTTAGCGCAGAGATTTATTTTGTTTCTAGAGATAAAAATTGAGTGCGAGGATAAAGGAACGAGGAGAGGATCTTGGGAAAACAAAGGTTTTTGCTGTGGACATAAAACAAACTCTGGCTACAACTAATAATAAGCCTCTTTTGAAGCTGGGCCAATTTTATTACATTAATATGCACATTTGAAGTGTTGATAGCAACACCTTGAAGGTTAATGTTGCACATCAATGATTTAATTCATATTTTGTATTCCCATCCGTTGTTTTCATGTATGCATCAAGAATATACTAGATGAGTATAGGATATGGATATTTTGATATCAAACGTAGAGGTTCTAATCATGCTTATGGAGACCTAAAGCTGGAAACAATGTAAATATATCATGTACAAGAATTGGAGTATACCAAGTGCTCCATTATTAATATTATATATATATATATATATATATATATATATATATATATATATATATATATATATATA
>Ga0099822_1009082_pt1 | contig 12598 bp, 4 predicted proteins | sample CowpeawhiteBW_FD_76839 | JGI IMG/M metagenome (GOLD analysis project Ga0099822, IMG submission 76839) | Root nodule microbial communities of legume samples collected from California USA - Cow pea white BW | ecosystem: Host-associated > Plants > Roots > Nodule | place: USA: California | collected... | reverse complement strand
TATTTTATGCAACTAAAATCAATTTTTACGCCACTTTTACCAAACTTACTCAATAAATCCAATAATCACAAATCCTAATTAAATCAATCTTTAAGCACAGAAAATTCAATTAAATCCCCAACTCATCACTGAGCCACAACTAAAGGAATGCCACGTGCTTAACCACTATCTCGAGCCACAACTCAAGGGATACGTTCCGAGCTACAACTCAAGGAACATCAGCAAGCTAACCCTCGAAGTATCACTAAAGCCTTGTATACCACGCACATCCAAAGCAAGCAAAAAAAGGCTTGATCTTTGCATTATCACTTGGCGCTACTCCTGAGCCGCTAGGCGAAACACGTCTCCAGATCGCCAAGCGCCTCAAAGCACCCTGACTTACAAACATCGCCTGGTGGGACCACCTTCACCGCTAGGCGCTACGCGTTCCAAAACCCCACTTTTTTGTAGCTATCACCTGGCGACTCCAATTCTGCTGCTAGGCGCTACACCAGTACAACAAATGGTACTGATTTTTCACAGCATGCTAATTTTCTCACACACCATTCACTACCTCAATACTTATCATTAATCTAGATACTTAGCTACACGTAACCAACATTGTCGTTAATCATCATATTCAATCCCAGTTGCATTCTATTAGCTTTAGGTTGCCCTTAGTGTACAAGCTATTACACTCATTCTTATCAATTCCACTGACCATTATTATACCCTTTCCCAACTCCTTAATATAAACATGGTTTGTCATTACTCAGCTATTCTTTTCAAGCTCATGCTAGATTATTCAACACTTATACACATTGGCTACACACTTAGCTAATTAGGCACCTAATAGTAATCCCAATGCCTAAATCTTTCTTTTTTGCTTTTCCCAGCCAACCTCATCCATTTATACTAGTTTAGGTACTAAACTAGAAAGTGCAAAAATTCCAATTCTTCCTACCCCAAATCCACCCTCAAATTAATTCATTTTTAATCCTCTTGATAATTTCTCAGAATCAAATGTTCACTAACAACTGGACATCAAAATATCCCAAAACCAGCACTGTACCTCGCAACCACACAGAATCACTGTCTCTACGTTGGCGCCTGGTAGCAGGCCCCGTGCAACCAGGCGGTGCATGCATTTTTGGGCAAATTCCCAAAATTTCAGCACTTGCGAAGACCCTCTAACATTTCCCCAATGCTTTTCTTTACCTTTCTTAATTGTTTCGCATGCGAACATAATAATAGTGACACAAATGTTCAATTTTTAACTATCTCCGACAACAATTCTAGTGCAATTAACAACCATTACACTCAATTCATCAAAACCCCTAATCCTTCCAACCCTAAAAGATGTTTATGGCAATTTCATCAATTTTAACCTCCACTCGCATGTAATTCAAAGTCTATAAGCATCCAATCATCAATTAATGTTTAAAGCTACCGTTTTCCCCAATCAAACTCCACCCAGAACCCCAACAGACTCCAATTCGAGTAAACTTGCTCGCGTCGCCTGGCGGGTGTTCAGCACCGCCAGACAGTTCATGCCAAAAACTCAGAAATTGGGTTGATCAGAGATATGTCGCCTAGCGGCACATTGCTTGCCGCTAGGTGGTTCCTCGCAACAACCCAAAAAGTCACACAAAACATATGCGTCGCTTGACAGTTTCTGGAAAATTCCAGAAACACGAAATGTAATCAAGGACAAAGGGAAAACATACATACATACAAAATATACATCATGCAATTAATCAAATACGTAAAATTAGTGTGGTCCCATATTCTGGATTCCTTTGCTTAAAATTGGAAATTTTAAGATAAGCAAAAAGAAAGCTTAATTTTTTATCTACCAAGGTTTGAACCCATAACCAAGTGAATGTCCAAATTAATGCACAACCATTTAACCAATTCTTGTTTCATGATAATTCATATAATTTTATGATTATATTATCACTCATCCTGATCCAGCACATTACTAAAATAATTATAAATTAAATAACATATATATGGCATACATAAGACTTGAACCCAAGTCCTCTCACACAATCAAGTACTCTTGACCATTTAAGCTAGTACTATTTCACATCATTCATGTCAGAATTAAATGTCATAAAGGCTTCTACTACCCGCATTTATTTTTATTTATTTAATTAATTAAATTTCACAGATCTTACATTAAGAACCAAACATAGATGAAAATAAATCACAACAAGAATCACAAGAACAAACCAATTTATTCATCTAACCTCGGAATCCAATTAAGAAATTATAATGGAACTAACCCATGAAGCTTAGCCCTCCATGGAATGCAAAACAAAATAAAAATATAAGAAGACAATGTTGGGAGAGCGAAAGAAATTAGGCCCTCCTTAAGGGTTCCTAAACTCTGAAGTTATGAGCTTCTTTTTCTATTTCTTCTTGGTTTCTTTATGTAGGACTTGGACAATGATTTTCTTTTGCTAAAATCTCTCAAATATCTTTTAAAATAAAGATAAAGATAAATATCATTTATCTTTATAGTGATTATGAATATCTAAAAATATTTGGAGAGATATAACCAATTTTAAAATTATTTGACAAATATAGTTGGTTGATAATATCAATATCTGATATAATTAAATAAATTAATTACTTAAAGATATGTGATAAATTATCACCAACTAATATTTACATTGATTTCCCAAATCAACAATTTGCAATCTTCTCCAATTATCTTTTAAATGATCAAATATCTTCAAGATATATCTGTTTGGTGTGGATATTTCACAAGATTTAAGAAGATCTTGTCATATTTAAAAAGATTTGATAGTTATTATCTTTTCATATTTTATGATATAATTAAATAAGATAATTATTTAAAAATATCAAATAAAATATCTAAAGATATATTTTCCTCAAAGTATCCTTTATTATAAATATTTATGAATTATAAAAGTTCTTTTTCTGGAAAAAGATAGAGAAAATTGCAAGGTCCATTTTTTGTTGCTCATTCCTTCTTTTTTACTTAGTCAAACTTCTTCACTTTTTAAATATTTTCTTGCCTTCTTCATGCAATGCTTGGCTTATCTTTAAGGTGTCATGAAGCTTTAATCAATTTATTTCCACACCTCCATGAGCTCAACTTAACTGCAGTTCCACTAACACACCTCAAAATATCCAAAAAACATTTATGCAAGTAAACAATTATTTTTAACATGTTTTTGTATCTCATGCTCAATAAACCTAATTATCATAACTATCAATTAAATCACTCTTTAAACACAAAAATTCAATTAAATATCCATAATTAAACATTAAATGAAGGCATAAATATGAATTCATCACTTTTTGAACATACTCACGTTGTGAGCCACCATCATTGACTATTAATTTTATCATCTTTGGCCTTTGTCAGCCTTTTTTTGTCTAATGGACAACTAGGTTATCCACCTCCCTGACTCATGCAACATAAGTGCAAACTTTATCTTTCAGTGTTAGCATGTTCATGATTTGGCCTATGACAACTTTTTATATTGATGTACTTAAGTAAGTTTTGATGTTCAAATAGAAGTTTGGTATGTAATAGCCTGAACTAGTATTAAATTTTAATTTTATGTAGTCTAGTGTGGTTATTTGAAATTATTTATAATGATTGGAATGCACAACCTTATCTTTAAAAAATATTATATGTTACATTATTTTGGATCAAAATCAATGTAATATGTTCTTTTCTAAAGGAAAAATAATATATTACATTAATTCCATTAAAAAACCATTGTAATATGTGTTTTTTTAGTTGCAATACATATTGCATAATGTAATATGTCCTTTAACATTGTTTTCTACTATGTATAGGTCACAATAAATGTTAAAATTAACAAACTTGTTACATTGATGACATTTATATGAAACACTTCCGAATATAATTTACTCTTAGATAACCTAAATATTATTTAAAATAGTGATAACTCTTTTATTTAAATAGATTTAAATAAACTATCCCATTTGTTTTGATACTTGTTAATATTTGATTTAATAATTAAGTGAAATGTATCTTAATTTAGGATGGTATCATCAAGGCCTAAAACTACAATCACATTATTTTCTATGATTGTATATGTCCGACCCACCAAATATGCTTACTGGTGTGGCCCAACAAGGTCCATTCAACTTTCCTAACCTAAAGTAGTTGAAAGATATTATGAGATATGTTTGTTGGTGAAAATAATCATATATTAATAGTATATGTGACTAAATCTCGATAGTTTGATTATGTCGTGATATTCGTTAATATCATATATTTATAGAATATTTGGTCTATCATGTAATGTATCACATTATTGTTATTATTCCACTAATTTAACATATAAACAATAAGTTATTATATTTGTTTATATTATTTGATATTCTTTTGATATTATCTATTTTTATCACACAAATCATAAGCGCCTAGAAACCCTATAAATACACCTAGTATTTCATCAAGAAATACACACTCTCTCAAACTCATTCTCTTTTACTCTAAAAGATCCAAACTATCTTACTGACTTGAGCGTTAGAGAGTATTTTGCATATGGATCTTCCTCTGTGTTCCAACCCTCAAGAGCATACATGAGAATTATCCAATCCACTCATATTTTGCCACTTGTCCAAAGGTTTACAGGCTATGAAGATCTTAACATGTTATACAATCCTTACATAATAAGATAACTCATTATTAAGATCAACTATGAAGATTGTCCATAACTACTAACAATTAGGTACCATGAATATTTATGGTCAGAATTTTGCAATGCCTTGTAATAATGCTATCTTGGCACTCTATTTCTTTCATTCAATATGATTCATTCAAATTTTATGAATAATTAGTGTAAAAAAAAGATTTTTCCCATTGCTTTGATAACACCTGACTCAACAAGCACTCCAAATTTCAATGGTTGCTCGTAACATAAAAGTGCATAAAAAATAATTTTTGAGTTGCATAAAATATTGTCTTAGATATTCTATTGTTTGTTGATGCATGTTAAGTTGTTTTAATCTCATACAAGGTGTGAAAATATAGAAATTACAAAACACCTTCAAAATAAAGTCAAATTCTAATGATAGCCTCTTGATTTAAAAACGCATCAAAAATAACAATTTGAGTTGCATAAAATATTGTTTTAGATATTCTAATGTTTGTTGATATAGTTGAAGTTATGTTAATATCATACAAGGTGTGAAACTAAATAAATTACAAAACAACTTTAGAATAAAGCCAAATTCCAATAATGGCCTCGTGAGATAAAAACGCGTTGAAAATAATATTTTCTTGAATATTATAATGTATATTGATGCAGCTAAAGTTATTCAAGGTGTGAAAATAAAACAAAAATACATAAACACCTTCAGAATAAGGCCAAATTCCAATGGTGGCCTCGTGAGATAAAAACGCATTAAAATAACATTTGAGTTGCATAAAATATTTTATTGTATATTCTAATGTTTATTGATGTAGATGAAGTTATGTTAATCCGATACAAGGTGTGAAAATAAGAAAAAAAATACAAAAGCACCTTCAAAATAAGGTCAAATTCCAATGGTGGCCTCGTGAGATAAAAGCACACTAAAATAACATTTGAGTTGCATAAAATATTTTATTAGTTATGCTAATGTTATTGTTGTAAATGAAGTTATGTTAATCTTATACAAGGTGTGAAAATAAAGAAATTACAAAACACCTTTAGAATAAAGTCAAATTCCAACGATGGCATCGTGAGATAAAACCGCATCGAAAATAATATTTGAGTTACATAAAATATTTTCTTCGATATTCTAATATTTGTTGATGTAGGTGAAGTTATGTTAATCTCATACAAGGAGTGAAAATAAAGAAATTTCAAACACCTTCAAAATAAGGCCAAATTCCAATGGTGGTCTCATGAGATAAAAACGTATCGAAAATAGCATTTGAGTTGCATAAAATAATTTCTTGGATATTCTAATGTTTTTCGATGCATGTGAAGTTATGTTAATCTCATACAAGGTGTGAAAATAAAGAAATTACAAAACACCTTCAAAATAAGGCCAAATTCATGTGGTGGCCTTTTGAGATAAGAATGCATCGAAAATAGCACTTGAGTTTATTGAAATATTTTTCTTTGGATTTAATTACTCGGATGGTACCCACTTTGTTAGAGGTGTGTCAATTTGGTACCCGATTTTAAAAAGGTGTTTGCATCCCAACTTTTGAAAAAGTGCTTCAATTTGGTCCCTTTCAGATGGAGTTGACTAACGCTACTAACGACGTTCCACGTGTCAGTATGTGGTTTTTTTTATTTTTTATTTTTTGAATAAAAAAATAAAAATATCACGTGTCAAGTCCCTATGTGTGACATGTGGCGTTGTCAATGCCACATGGCATTGCAATGCCACGTGTCAGTGTTACTATCAGATGCCATTGTGTTGATTTCGATTTAGTCCCCATATATGTCTTTTTGTTTTAATTTAGTACCTACTTATGTATATCTGATTCAATTTTGTCCCAATTTTTTTTAATAATTAAAATATTTTTGTAACCATTTTTTATAAGATTAAAACTAATTAAGTATAAATATTTTTACAAAATTAAGTACTAATATTTATATTGTTTCTCTCAATTTCATACCAAATTTATTATTTGTATAAATGATATACTAATATTTTTTATTAAAAACGAATTTTTAATATATTACTTTATTAATTACTTTTTTATTAAGTACTCATGTTTTGTTAATTATTATTTTTTTTTTCCAAAATAGAACAATATTGTCTCTTACTAATTTTAAACCAAAATTTTTATTTGTATGAATGCTATACTAATTTTTTATTTATTGAAAATGACTTAATAAAATGATTTTTACCACTAAATTTTAATATAAATATCAAATATTTAATTTTTATAAAACTTTTATACTTAATTACTTTTAATTTCATAAAAAAATGGATTTTAATTATTAAAAAAAATTAGGTCCAAATTGAATCAGATACACATAAATAGGTACAAAATTGAAACAAAAAGACATATATGGGGACTAAATCAAAATAAACACAATGACATCTGATAGTGACACTGACACGTGGCACTGACAATGCCACGTGTCACACAGGGACCTGACACATAGTATTTTTATTTTTTTTCAAAAAATAAAAGTAAATTAAAAGAAAAAATTAAAAATTAAAAAAATAAAAAAAAACCACAGACTGACACGTGGCACGTCGTTAACAGCGTTAGTCAACTCCGTTTGAAAGCAGCCTAATTGAAGCACTTTTTCAAAAGGTGGGATGCAATTGACACTTTTTTAAAAGCAGGTACCAGATTGACACACTTCTACCAAAATAGGTATTATCCGAGTAATTAAAATTTTTTCTTTGATATTCTTATGTTTTTTTATGTAGGTGAGATTATGTTAATCTCATACAAGGTGTGAAAATAAAGAAATTACAAAACACCTTCAGACTAAGGCCAAATTTCCATGGTGGCCTCGTAAGATAAAAATGCATCGAAAATAGCATGAGTTGCAAAAATTATTTTCTTGGATATTATAATGTTTGTTGATGCATGTGAAGTTAAGTTAATCTCATACAAGGTTAAAAATTAAAGAAATTACAAAACACATTTAGAATAAGGCCAAACTCCCATGGTTGCCCCATGAGATAAAAACGCATCAGAAATAACATTTGAGTTGATTAAAATATTTTCTTGGATATTCTTATATTTGTTGATGCAGGTGAAGTTATGTTAATCTCATACAGGGTATGAAAATAAAGATATTACAAAACACCTTCAGAATAAAGCCAAATTCCCATGGTGGCCTCGTGAGATAAAAACACATCAAAAATAACATTTGAGTTGCATAAAATATTTTCTTATTTATTCTAATATTTTTGTATGCAGGTGAAGGTATCTTAATCTCATACAAGATTTGAAAATAAAGAAATTGCAAAACACCTTCCGAATAAGGCCAAATTTCAATGATGGCCTTGTGAGACAAAAACGCATTGAAAATAACATTTGAATTGCATAAAATATGTATTGCACCCTCGAATTTACTTATGCACTCCACTTTTTAAACTATTCTCTACTCACAAAGCTCACCAATCAAAGGCCACGACATGTTTATCCTCATTCTCTAAATCTGCCCAATGAAAAGTTTCCATGTGTCCATCGTCCTTACTCAAGTTTTACCAGTCAAATGATGACACATCATCACCTTCATCATCCATCTTCTCCCACTTGGCCTCAAGCGCTACCATCATCAACCACCGTCACACTTGTCTGAGGGTTGCCAAAACAATTGCAAAGCAGTGCATGTTCGCCATGCTCACCTTCCTGTACTGCCTCATCGGCCACTTCGAGGGCATCTCTACTCCGTCTTGAACGACTGCACCATTTGCATATGGGACGCCACCTATGACAATTGCGTGACTGCTACCAATATCATCCTTAGAGTTAGCGTCTTTAACCAAGGCTTCAAAAACTAAGGATGGTGTGCCCAAAAGCCCACGTGGTTGTGTGCAAGGTTTGTTGACTTCCCCCTAGCTAGTGATGAGTTGATCCTGGTGGCGTTTGACGAGGCCATCTACGACGGATTGGATGTGCTGTCACTGCGAAAAATGTTTGCTGCTAGCAGCATGGAGATAAGGTTCTAGTACCCTTCTTCTAAAGCTTGGCCTTCAAGTTAAGCTTGGCCAACGCATCTCTACAGTATGTAGAAAAAATTTGAACATCACCCTTCTGTTAGCCACCATGAAAAAGTTCAAGAAACATCTTAAAAGCCAGGTGAAACCTCACATCAAGAAAAGAAAATTGATCAAACCCAAATTCTAGCAAGAGGTAATGATAATAAGCTCGGATGAAAAGTCATTCGAGATTTATTTCAAAAGCATTAAGAGCAGCGTATAACCTCAGATACAGAGCCATTTGAGATTTATTTCAAAAGTGTTAAGTGTGACCATAAGTTAGTAGATTTCTCCTATCTCTTATCAAAACTTGGAGATTATCGACAAGGATGTAATAGGTTGGCTCTTGAGAGCCTAAGACTCCAACTCAAAGATGAAGCTCATAATGATGACAACTTACAAATCGATCGCAACCACGACGACCACAAAATCCTCAAGGCATGAGAATGTTAATAGATCAATATGCATAAGGTAAAAGAAGAAACTTGAGAGTACGAGTAATATTCTTTATAAGAATGCAATGTCCTGGTTAAAGATATTTCATTAAATCAAAAGCATGAATTTCTATAAGGAAATTTGTAAAAAGAGTTTGAGGAAAAATTTGGCTAGGAAAGACAAGGTTCTTAAGTCTGTCCATTTTGACTCACTTCTTTTTTTTAGGAGTCTACCCTATAAAACTCTAAACAATATTTTCCCCTAGAAAACTTTTATGCACTGCACAACAGGCAATTTGGATGGTCTCGGTATCAACTTACATCATCCTTCATTACAAACCTAAAGCATCACCAAAGTTATCCTCACGCTTCCTTATAGAAAAAAAATTAATCGTTACTAGAGCTCGACAAGACAACACTTTGATGAAAAGCACAATGAAAAAAACTACAAGCTGATATGGATCTTATTCATAGAGTCTAGGACGAAGCCCACATAAGAAAAGCAATGGCGAAACAAATACAACACTTGAGTAAAAGAACCACAAACTTGACAAAAGGGAGAAAGAAAGACACCTCCAACAGGAATACTCTGAGAAGCAATTGACGAACTCCCTCTGAGTAGTGGAGTCTCGCACAACCACTCCAAATGATATAATTTTGATCTATAAAAGGTTGAGATTAGTATAATAGACCATGGGAGGAGTTTTTGTAACATCTCGTCCGGATATTACGAATTTAATTAATAAAATAGGATATTCATATTAAAACCTCATTTATTAAGCTCCATTTTCCAAAACACGGGAAATATAAAACTTTATTTCATAACGAAAACCAGCTCAGAACCAATTATTATAAAATTCAATATATTATCAAAAACCGTCTCATAATAAAACCAATTTCTATAACTCAATTGATTACAAGAGAAACCTTAAAATTCATAAAAATAAACTCTCTGTAGAAATGTTCCCATGATAGCCCACACTTCGGTTCTATACCTTACCAGATCCACCTGCAACATCATCTGCTCTCGTGTACCGCATACATGATCATCGACAAAAAACAAGCAGATACGGTGAGCTAACAGTTTAAATCATACACATAATATGAAACAATTATAGTAACACGAACACACCAAAGGAATTTCCATCATTTGATTCCATAACACATGGCCTCTACCATGTTACCCATGTTCTACATCTTCCAATGAATACCTCAAGTTGTCTTGCTGCCACACCTACCAGCCACAACTAGCAAAACACATGCGGGAAACCATGTTACGGACCACACTCTATAACACTAGGTGGTGTTCCCAATACGAATATCATTCGTAACATTCCAAAACTACCAAATTCGTTGGTCTCATACCAAGGCGGTCAATCTATTTGGACCCGCCGTACGAGCCATAACTCGCACACTCACACCGATAACACTCGCCAACCTGAGTCACAACTCAAGAGTTCCTCGTGTTCATCGGTCATCTCGAGCCACAACTCGAGGGATGCCATTCTGAGCCACAACTCAAGGAATGCCACGTGTTTAACCCCTATCTCGAGCCACAACTCAAGGGATACGTTCCAAGCCACAACTCACAGAACACCAGCAAGCTGACCTTTAAGGTATCATTGAAGCATTATAGACCACGCGCATCCATACCACACAAGCAATTACTTTGACCATGGACCCAGGATATAGGATGCTCCAACGAACCTGCCCGCTCGTGGTCCTGCCTCTATGAACCTCACCGTTCGTAGTTCAACTTTACGGACCTCCCCACCCGTAGTTCAACACACATGATTCACCAGCTACGAACCTCCCCACTCGCAGCATCTTTCAAGTATGAACACGGAACATACGAACCTCCCCGCTCGTATCCCCACACAAGACTATCAAGATATGAACCTCCCTACTCATATCACCACGTGTTCACCACCAGCCATGAACCTCCCCGCTCATGACCCAAGCATCTCTTGGTCCAAGTCCCACAATACAACATACAAAACGCAAGCCACACGAACACATTACACTCTGCGATCTCGCCTAGCATTGCCTAAGCGCTACTAGGAGACATTCTAGCGTAGACCGCCTGACGGAGCCTTCTTGCCGCTAGGCGCCAAACAGAAACAGAGCCATTGTCTGATAGTAGTTGCTTGGTGGAACCACCCTTGCCGCTAGGCGCCTCACGATCCCAATGTCCTCTACTTGGTCTCTATCACCTACTGGCTCACCCCGCGCCGTCATGCGCCATACCAGTAGAGTTAAGGCTACTGGTTTTTTGCACTTTGGACAGGTTCTTAATGAACCCAAACAATCCACAGACAATCCAAAACATCAACCACAATTATCCAATCATATTAGCATGACTAAATCATAATTAAACACATTCATATACTCCAATTACAACATCATGCATCTTTCAAGTATAAGCACGCATTCACCATATAAGACACAATCAAAGTTATATACTTATTCTGCATCCCCTCGCAATTCCATTACATTTAAAGTATGATTATCATGTTCCCATATTTGCCCAAAACCCGTCATGATCATGCAACACTCGGTCGTAGTGATATCATCAATAGTGGCATTTTTCACACTCTTATAACATCATACATTCAAGCTAACATATATAGGTTCATATATTCAACATGGCTCAGCAAGCACTACCGAAAACATACTCATCAATCACACACAGACACATACACACACACAGACACAGACACATATGCACACACACACACACACACACACACACACACACATATATATATATATACACATTCACCAATCAAGGCTATACCAACACTTAAGCACACTTAATCATCCATTAATAATCATACTATTAGGGAATTAAAACAACCAATCATGAGTGACGTAGATCTCCATCTGCAGAAATCTAATTCAAATTTCCACTGTTCAAAGTGAAGAACAACATGTTTTGAATCACCTTTCAAAATTTCACTTAAATCGGACGGTTAAGGAACCGAGAAATGTAGTTTTATGAAAACTGCACATATTAGAAAAATCGTAGTTGCCCAGCGACTTAATCATGTTGCCCAGCGAAACAAGACCAGTGACCTAGCGCCTAGCGGCAGGAAACCCTCGCCCGACGATCCCTGCTGCATGAAAAATTTGAGAAACAACATAATTGCACCTACTTTGGTCAATTTAAAGGCACTCAATTGCAAAACCACATAATCAAGCACCAATTATTCATCCAAAGTTATCCATATATATATAAACTATTATCGTATTGATTTCCTAAGTTAATCTTTATATATATCTTGCGCAATTTTATAATTTTGGAAACCCTTAACACTTTTAGTTATGAAATTGTCAATCTCAAGTGCCAGACAATATAACATAGAAATGTATATCAGTTACTTACAAAAAAATAATGTAATCAAATAATGTATAAATAAATATTCACAAAAAACTAATATATATATATATATATATATATATATATATATATATATAAAAAAAAAAAAAAATAAATATAT
>Ga0099822_1009080_pt1 | contig 12600 bp, 9 predicted proteins | sample CowpeawhiteBW_FD_76839 | JGI IMG/M metagenome (GOLD analysis project Ga0099822, IMG submission 76839) | Root nodule microbial communities of legume samples collected from California USA - Cow pea white BW | ecosystem: Host-associated > Plants > Roots > Nodule | place: USA: California | collected... | reverse complement strand
TAAGATTTTGTTACACGACAATTGACTTAGTATATTTGCTAGAAAAGTTGGATCTTTCATAGGATCACGAACATCCATCAACTGAGCTAAAGAGTCTTTAGTCTCATCTTATGTATCAATCACCTTAAGACGATAATGTTGTTGTATTTTTGTGCCAACTGTATTTACCCCACTAGAAATAACATTAGCATCATGTTGTAACCGTCTACAACTAAATAGATCATGACCAATCATTTTAAAATTTAAACAAAATAGAGGCAATTTCTCAACAATAAACGTAAACTTTTTGACTTTCCACCAAAATTTGATTAGGCAAATAAAATAACAAATCAACATCAACGAAGGCACGTGCAAAAAGATCTCGAGACTATATAATCATTTAAAGATAAAGGTGTACTAAGTCCATGTATTATTGAGAAAATCGTTTTTGACGGGACAAAATCTTTTATCCAAGAACTCAACATTGAGTTTTCGTGGATTTCATGGAAGTTGGGACAAAATCTTTTATCCAAAAAAAAAACACGAAGAATGTCAGGAAATAAATTCAAAGTTTCAACAATCAAAATCTTTCGCATTTTTTCTAAAAAAGAAAAAATAAATTCATAAAAGATTTGTCAAGTGAAATTGCCTTTTATCGACCCAAATCTTTCCAAGGAGCATAAGTGTTTATACAAAAGTCTAATTATGCAAACAATTTATTCTCTTTTATTAACAAAATATATATATATTCAACTAACTTTTACACTCCTCGAAGAACCAGTAAGATAAACTTCTTCGTCTCTCACTAAATTTCTTTTTGTAGCTTTTAAATTACCAGAACATAAAAATGTATATGACAACAATTACAAGTAATTTTGTATCATTTCTTATCTTTAATGTAATTTTCGTATTAGTGTAAGGCCCAATTAATTCTGCCCCTTTTATTTTATAGACTATCCAATCTTATGGGCCTAAGGGGGTTGGCCCAATTCGATTTCTGACCTAAAGTGCCCAAACCCTAAGTTGTGCTCACTTTCCGTAAAAAAAGATCCCTCACTTTTCCTGGAGCTGTTGCTGCCGCCTTTGCTAGGGTTCCATAGTGTGCAAAGTTTCACATTCAACTTGACCGTTTTGGCTCACCTCCGTAATCTTCTTCTAGGACTATGGTGTTCTGTTGTTCGGTGTCGGGGTCTTAAAAACTAGCTCATTCCAGGTAAGGGAAGCTAGGGATTTTCGCTCAAGTATGTTTCTTGTATGGGTTTTCACTATTTTATGCTTTGTATGAGTATGGTGCCTTTGTGAAATGTTAAATGCATGAATTCTATTGTGTGGAGTGTGGTTGGATGACTATGCAGGGTGATCAGTGACGAGACTTGTCTATCTCGCCTAGGCGACCAAGCCTCGTCTAGGCGAGACTTGCAGGGACAGACCCAGACTCGCGCTCGAGCTCTCGCTCAAGCGGAGAGCTTTCGTTTGAGCGAGACACCATCTCGCTCAGGCGAGAGAGGCTCGCCTCAGCGAGGACGAGTGGGGGTTTGAGGTTTGTGTTGTAGGCGTAGCTCAGGCAAGGGAGCTGTTCTTTTGGACGAGGGACATGCTCGCCCAAGCTAATAGCGGCTCGCTTAAGCGAGAATCCGCGAGCCTCGCAGGGTTCCCTAATGACAGTCTCGCCTAAGCGAGACCCTGTGGCTTAAGCAAGACTGGCACGGGATTTCTTTATGCAATTGTACCTTTTATATTGTTGGGGCCTTAATTGTATGTTTGGCTTGTTATGCTTTACCTTGAGTATGAACTGTATGAATAGAGTGCCCTTGTATGAGGGAGAGGGAATTTTGATTCATGAGTTAATATGAGTTGAGCATGTTGTTTGTATGAGATGATTCATGGAATTTGAAACGATGGGTTTGGCATGGCTTTGACATGAGATATGAGGGAATGTGGATCAATGAATGTGGCATGGTGTTGGTAGGTGATACACTCCTACATTGGTAATTTGTGAAGGATGAGTGGGATGGATTCAATATGAAATACAAGTGAGAATGGAATTGTAAAGGTTGACGTGATATATAAATATATGTGTATACCTGTGCATGTTAAATAGTATTGGTTTGATTATGATTGGTACGTGTCAGTGTGTAAATCCTTAGAGCCTCTAGGTGAGACTTTCAAGGTTGCGTTTCAGTGGTCGGGACGTAATTCCAAGACCCCTGTTAGTGGGTGTTCATGGTGGTGTTCCATCTATATGGTCTGGTAAGGATTCAAGGTAAGGTTGCATCCTGACACTCTAAGGAGTCAATTAGTCTCACTTAGAGCGGACTGACTCCTGTGGTGAGAGTAGCAAGAGGCCTGAAACTCATTAAGGGCTAACCTTGTGCGTGAGGGAATTTGATTTATTGTAACACTTGTGACACATAGCTCGGGGTGAGCAGCTCGGGGGTGAGCAGAGTTATTCACCACAAGTGCAAGCATCCGTTGAATCCGACCAGACTATATGTATCCGGATGAGTCGAGTCAGGGTCTAGTGTATTGTTTGAGAAGTCAGAACATGTTTGGATGATATATGAAATGCTTGGATTGTGTATTGACATGTAACTACTTAATGAACTATTTTACTCTAGCTTACCCTATTTGTTGCCTGGTTGTCTTGTGTGTGGCCCTTCTTTCTTGCGATGATCATCAATTTAATTGATGGGAGCAGATGGGCGAGGTCCTCGCGGTCAACATGGGAACGGTGACTCCGCTGCTTAGCCATCTAGGCTGGATTTTCTATTTTGAGCTTTCTTTTAGGGCCACGGCCTATGTATTTGGCGGTCCTTTATAACTTCTTTTTCTTTTCAGCTAAATTTCTGTATATGTTTAGTTTGATATCGTTGTATTGCCTTGGTTTATCGTAAGACGGTTTGTGGAGACTCTAAGACTGTGCTATTATACTATTTTGTTGTGACATTTCCTTTAATTATGGCTATTAATTAAATGGGGTGTTACAATTAAAATATTGATTTCATTTTAATTTGTATTCCCGAATTTGATTTTTATTTTTCTGCAAGTTCAAAGTCCTCAAAATTAATAAATTTCATAATTTAACTCTCTCTGGAGAGTTACCATAAAAAATAGTTTATAGGAAAATAATTAAATTTAAATTTTTATTAATTTTTAATATTGTTTCTCTATCATGTTTTCAAAACTAATTTATTTGATATTTTAAAATATATTATTAATTTTTTTAATATATTAAAATGAGTGTATTTTGAAGATATAAAATGATATAAAAGCATAATAGATAATATAAACTAAAAATAATATAAATAAAAATAATATAAATGATATTTTTTTATATGTTATGAAAACAACTTAGGTTTATATTCTAAGTATATGAATATTTTTTATAACTAATTTATTTTACATTAAAAACAATTAAAATCTGAGAAAGAAAATTATTTTTCCTTAACACACTCTCTCTCTCTCAAAATTCTAAGGATTTTGCTCCGAAAAGGGTGATTCTTCTGGGGCACATGGTTGATGATTCCCTTTTCCTCTGCAAATTTTTTTTCTGAGCAACATTCAATACGCAAAGCACAATGTAAACTTCACGCTCACAAATGTCTTCCATCCTCACCTTTCACAACAATCACAATCATTCCAAAATGTTCGTTAGAAATTGTGTGTCTTATATATAAAAAAAGTAATTATATTTTAATTATTTGAGAAAAAAAAGTTGTACACATCAAATAAGGAATTTCGTTTATATATTTTTATGAATTAAATATGTTTTTGTACTTCAATATTTAGTCAAAATTGGAATTAGTCTTTCTCAATCTTGTAAATACGTGGATTAATCATTTTAACCAAATTTAATTAAGTTTATATGATATTTCAAACACATTTTATTATAGTATTTTAGTTTGTTTACACCATTTGATACATGTTCACTTCAATGTTAGTTGAGAAACGTGTTTGAAACGTCAAATAAACTTAAAAAAAAATTGATTTAAATGACTAAATTCATACATTTCTAAAGATAAAAGACTAAATTTATTCAAGATTTTCAATAAGAACTAATTCTAATTTTTATTAAAAGTTAAAATATCAAAAAATATTTAACCCTATTTTTATAGATAATGTCATGCTGCGGAGATGCATGCCCCTGATAGATACCGGTGTGCAAAAAGTATTCGGGTCCATTTGTTCAGTCTATTAGTTAAGGTGGTTAAGTAGGTTCCTAATTCAAGCCCAATAGGTGTACAAAATAATTCACAATTGTTATATACACTTCTTAATTTTATAATATACCTCCTCTTTAAATTTATATATATATATATATATATATATATATATATATAAACTGATTTTTAAAATTAATTAAGATATCTGCACATTTAATAAAATACTTTCTGAAAGTGTTAATTTTTACCAATTTCGGAAAGTATTTTCCAAAATATTAAAACTCGAACTCGTTCATAAAATACCTGTCAGAAGGTTTGAAATTTTAACGTTTCTATTAGGACTTTTCTGAAGTTGATTTCCTAGAACAAAACCTTTAAGGAAACAAATTTATTTTTGGGATAGTTAATGATAAATAAAACATTATAATTATAGATAATATAAATGTTTGCTTACACTTATCGGTAATTACATGACTTCAAAGATTTGTTATAGTTGCAAACTATTCAACACGCGTTTAATTTTTGTGGATAGAAAAAAACTTAATCTTGTAAATTTTCGTAATTTTGACTGTTAAAATGTTAATAAATTTTAAAGTTTCCCACATGTATATTTTATTTAATGTAATTTTCAACTATCGAGCATTTTTCTAATTATATTTCTTGTAAGGCTCACTTTATTTCTGCCTTATGTTTAAAGGCTGCTCCAAATTTATTGGGCCTAAGGATTGGCCCATAGGGTGCCAAGGCCCCTAAAACAGCCAAGAGTCCTCATTTAGCTCTCACTTGCAAACAGTCCCTTCTTATACGCTCCCCTTTCTTTTCAGAGGCTTTGTTAAGGTTACCCCAATCTTGGTCACGTAACTCAACCTCGTTCTCTACTCCATGTAAGTATCTTCCCAACCTATACTTGTCCCCGTTGATCACTCTTCGTATTTTCAGTTAGGGTTTCATAGTAACACCATTTCTCGTTTCTGTTCCACTATCTCTTTCAGCTCATTAGTTCGTTCCTGGATCTGCCATACTCCATTGTTTAGAGTCGAGGCCTCTTCTAGCTATTTTCAGGTAAGGGAAGCTAGATCCTTTTGTATATTTCGTGAAATCTACCTGTTTTTTCGTTTATATCATGTTGAATGGACTGTGTGTGAATATGAGCTGCTGGAATGCCTTATTGAACTATTTGGGTGCGTTTGTGTGACTGTTGCACGAGAGAACAATGGTGAGCACAAGTTTTCTCGCCCAAGCGAGCGTGTCTCACCTAGGCGAGATTAACAGAGGCTCGCCCAGGCCCTTCTACGAGAGTTGTCGCTCAAGCGACCAACCCTATTTTGAGCGAGCGGATGTCTCGCTCAGGCGAGGGGAGTCTCGCCTAAGCGAGAATGAGCAGAAGGCCATTGTTCCTGATTGTCGAGCTCTCGCCTAGGCGAAAGGAGCTCGCCTGAGCGAGGGTCCCTCTCGCCTGAGCGAGGCCTTTCGGCTTGAGCGAGGAGCTGGGCGATGGTGCGTTCTTATTTTGTTGCTTCTCTGTTCTTGTATGGTTGGCACATGTTTGATTGGATTATTATGTTAAAAGCATGAGAAACATGAATATGCATGAGTGATATGGTTCATGGGTTATGAATGATAAGTTTGATATGATCTTGGTATGTGACTTGAATGGGATGGTTGGTTATCAAAGTGGCATGGTTATGGCATGATAAAGGATTCTATATTGGTTATGCGAAACATGAATTGTATATGGTTAGGGCGTAATTCCATGAGCCTCTAGGTGAGACCTCATGGTGGTGCCTCAGTTTGGTCGGGACGTAATTCCATGACCCCTGTTAGTGGGAGTTCATGGTGGTGCCCCATCTATATAATTTAGTAAGGATTCAATGTAAGGTTGCATCCTGACACTCTATAGAGTCAGTTAGTCTCACATAGAGCGTACTGACTCTAGTGGTGAGAGTAGCAGGAGGCCTGAAACTCATTAAGGACTAACCGTGTGTGTGGGGGATGAAACACGGTAACATTTAGCTCGGGGGAGAGCAGCTCGGTAGAGCAGGGAAGTCCACCACAAGTGCAAGCATCCGCTAAATTCGACTAATTATATGTATCCGGATGAATCGTGACTGAGTCTTAGTGTATTGTTTGAAGAGTCATAACATGTTTGGTTGACATATATTCCTTGGACTGTGAAATAGCATGTAACTATATGACAAACTGTTTTCTACTCTAGCGTACCCTTTTGTCTGGTGTATGTTTTGTTGTGTGATTTTTCTTTCTTTGCGATGATCATCAATTTATTGATGTGAGCGAGAAATACTCGTGGTCAACATGGAGATGGTGATTTCGCTGCTTAGTCTCTGGACTGGCTTCCGCTTTTGGGTTTTTCTTTTAGGGCTATGGCCCATGTACTGTTGGGCCTTTGGGCTTTATTTTTGAAATATTGTCGTTATTCCTTTATACTTTCTTTTTGGCATCATAGTGTCCCTTGAATATTGTATGGAATATTGTTTATACTCCAGAACTGCACTACTATATTATTTTGTGTGACGCTTCCTTTAATTTGGATTGTTAATTAATTGGGATGTTACATTTCTCACATTAAAAAAGCCAAATTCAATCCAAAATATCCCATGTTTGTAGTTTGCATACACCATCAATACAAAAGTTTTGCGCTCATAATTAGCTTGAAATAACTTATTAGGTGACTTTTATACATAATTATGACAAATATAAATAAATTTATCATATTATAATTTACAAGTAAATGCTAATATAAAATTATTTTGCGTAACCTATTTTCAGAAGTTATAATAAGAATTAGAATTATCTGTGGGTATTTTGTTAATTGAATTAGGTATCATGTCTTTAGCTATTGCTTTTATGCTAGTATTAATTTTATCGTTAATTTTAATATTAAAGTAATATTTTAGTTTATTAATGTTTTTAGACATCGCATTACTTTAAATATTTCATTTATTTAAAGTTTTATTTTACTTTAATTCTCAAACTTAAATTGTTTTTTATAACCTATATATTTTGAAGTACTTTCAAAATTACTCCACACATTCATACGAAATTAGCAGTACCGTGTATTTGAATAATGAAGGACGCATCCAGTCATGCCACATAGATTTATTGAATGACATGGATTTTCTTTTAATTTTGTTTAACTTAAATATGATTTTTATTTTCTTAAACTTAGATCAATCTTTTTATATCCCAAAATTATAGTCTCTAAATTTTAAAAGTTATCGATAATAAGTAACTAAAATGAGAGCGAGTAATTTAGACTCTTACTCATAAATTAATTATGATTATTTATTATTACTAGAGATTAGGTACGAATAAATTTACTTTATAAAATGGTATTTAACTAAATTATTTTAATGATTAATTATTTTTATTTTTTTTAATTTGATTGTTTATTAATGATATTCTAACACAAAAATTTGACTCACTTTTGACATCAGTGACGTGTCAACAGCAATAGATTTATGAAAAACAATTTTCAATTTTCTTTTAATTGATGACAGTGGCCGTTTCGTCTACCATTCGCTCTTGTTCTCTTTCTCCCATTCCTCACGACCATCCCTTTAGGTTTCCTTCTACCGGAGACGTCGCTGAGGCTATTCACCGGATGGTGAATGCGATGCAGCCACCCGTAGCAGCGCAGCCTAGAACAGCAATTGCACCAATCAGGGTGCCAACCGTGGAGGACTTCTTGCGCCACAAGCCAGCGGAGTTCACTGGCAAAGCCTCTCCTGATGAAGCAGATGCATGGCTCCGCAAATGCGATAAGATTTTCAAGGTGATGAACTACAAAGATGAGCAGAAGCTACTGTTTACAACCTCTTTGCTGAATAAGGATGCAGAGTATTGGTAGGCGGGAATGCAACAACAAATGCAGACCCGGGAAGAACAAGTGGAGTGGACTAGCTTTAGGACGCGGTTCCTGGAGAAATACTTTCCTGACACGGCCAAGCGAGACAGGGAAGAGGGGTTTCTAGCATTGCAGCAGGGAGAGATGACAGTACAGGAGTACGTAAATAAGTTTGAGCACCGTGCGAGATACTACTCATAGAATATTACAGAAGAGTGGAGGTGCTTGAAGTTTGAGTGAGGACTCAAACATGAATTGAAGAAGGTGGTGACACCTTTGAGGGAGAGAAGATTTTCGATCTTGGTGGAACAGGCCAAGAGTGTTGATCATCTGGAGAAGGGCCCTGCTCCAGTTATGAGCCGACATCAGAAAAATGTCGCTGAGGCTAGGTAGATGAAAAAGCCTTACAGGCGACCACAAACATCCCAGCGTCCCTCTTGCTACCAGTGTGGTGGACCCCATCTGAAGAAGAATTTTCCTCAGCTGGCAGGTGGAGTAGGAGGGTCAGGCGACCGTTGCAAGTGCTTTATATGCGACAAACCGGGACACTTCGCCAACAGTTGCCCAGAAAAGAAGAGTTTGAGTGTTAAGAAGCCAGCAGCATCGCCAGCAGAGAGAGCTAGAGCGGCTGGCAGGGTCTTTGCTTTGACCTCCACAAAGGCTACTAAATTAGGTAATCTCATCCTTGAGCCATGTTTAATGTTGGGACAATCAGTTTTGGTGTTGTTTGATTCTGGAGCAACACATTCCTTCATTGCTAATGCGTGTGTGGGGAGATTGAAATTGGTGAAACGTGATTTGGGGTGCGAGTTGCTCATTTCAACTCCCTTCTCAGGTCAAGTGGCTACCAGTTCAGTCTGCGTTGGGTGTTCAATGGAAGTGGCTGGTCACAGATTCAAGGTGAACTTGGTGTGCTTGTCTTTGGAGGGACTGGATGTAATCTTGGGGATGGACTGGCTGTCTAACAATCACATCATAATTGATTGTGGACGGCGCATTTTGGTATTCCCAGAACATGAGGGATTGGAGCTCATCTCGGCTCAGAGGGCGATAAATGAAGTAGAAGCCATAGCCATCTGTTTTATGATAGTGACTCATGCAGAGAAGAATAGCACTGCTGAGAAGATCAGTGTGATTCCAATAGTGGAGGAGTATGCTGATGTGTTTCCAGATAAAATACCAGAGTTTCCACCGAGTAGGGATGTGGATTTCACCATCGATCTTATCCTTGGAGCTGGCCCAGTGTCCATGGCGCCCTATAGAATGGCACCAGCAAAGTTGGCTGAGTTGAAGAAGCAAATAGAATATTTGCTTGAGAAGAAGTTCATCCGGCCGAGCGCATCACCTTGGGGAGCACTGGTACTACTAGTAAAAAAAAATGATGGCAGCTCGAGGTTGTGTGTTGATTACTGTTAGTTGAATAAGCTGACCATAAAGAATAAGTATCCACTACCGAGGATCGATGATCTGTTGGATCAGTTGAGGGGAGCCGCAGTGTTCTCTAAGATTGACTTGAGGTCTGGATATCATCAGATCTTAGTCAAACTAGAGGATGTGCAGAAGATGGCGTTCAGGTCACGCTATGGGCATTACGAGTATGTAGTGATACCGTTCGAAGTGACAAATGCTCCTGCTATTTTCATGGACTACATAAACAGAATATTTTGACCGTACTTGGATCAGTTTGTGGTCGTGTTTATTGACGACATACTGATATACTCGAAGAGTCGGGATGAACACATAGAGCATCTGAGAGTGGTGCTGGGAATTCTCAGAGATCATAAATTATATGGGAAGTTGTCGAAGTGTGAGTTTTGGCTGGAGGAGGTACAATTCTTGGGCCATGTAATCTCAGCCCAAGGAATAGCAGTGGATCCAGTGAAGATTGAGACAATGGTGAAGTGGGAGAGACCGCAAACAATTACTGAGGTGAGAAGCTTATTGGGTCTGGCTGGTTATTACAGGCGTTTTGTGGAAGGATTCTCCAAGATGGTGAGTCCATTGACTCAACTCACCAGGAAGGACCAGCCATTTTCTTGGACAGACGAATGTGAAGTCTATTTTGAGGACATGCAGTGGAGATTAACCACTGCACCTATACTAGCTATTCCTGACACAACCAAGACGTTTGAGGTGTACTGTGATGCTTCATACCAAGGTTTAAGTTGTGTGTTGATGCAAGAGAAACGACCTATTGCTTATGCATCTCGTCAGCTAAAGGTACATGAGAAAAACTATCCTACACACGACTTGGAATTAGCGACGATGGTTTTTGCTCTCAAAACATAGAGGCACTACTTGTTTGGGGAACAATTTCAGGTATTCAGTGATCACAAGAGTTTAAAATACTTGTTTGATCAGAAGGAATTGAATATGAGGCAGAGGCGCTGGATGGAATATCTGAAGGATTACGACTTTGAGCTGTTATACCACCCTGGTAAGGCTAATGTCGTAGCAGACGCTCTAAGCAGGAAGAAAGCTCATGTGTCGGCCATGATGATTAAGGAGTTGGAGTTAATCGAGAAGCTGCGAGATATGAATCTAGGATTGGATATGGAGGCAGGTCACATACGGTGCAGCATGTTAAGGATCACTAATGAGTTCCTGGATGAGGTTCGGGTAGAACAGTGTAAGGATCAGGAACTGCAACATATCATTAGTGGGTTGGGCACAGAGAAGAGAAAGGACTTCAAGATCGGCAGAGATGGTATCTTGCGTTTTAGAGAAAAGGTGTGTGTACCCGGCAGTCGGGTATTGAGGAAAATGCTCTTGGATGAAGGGCATAAGAGTCGTCTTAGCATACAACCAGGTATGACTAAGATGTACAAGGACTTGAAGGCGACTTTCTGGTGGACTGGCATGAAAATTGATGTGGCAGATTATGTAGCATCTTGCTTAGTGTGCCAAAAAGCGAAGATCGAGCATCAGAAGCCAAGTGGTATGTTGGAGCCTCTTGAGATTCCTCAGTGAAAATTGGACAGTATTTCCATGGATTTTGTTACGCATCTACCAAGGTCAGTGATGGGGCATGATTCTATATGGGTAATAGTGGATAGATTGACGAAGTGCGCACACTTTCTACCCATTAATCAGAATATGTCTCTAGATAAACTGGCATTGTTGTATGTCAGGGAAATAGTCAGATTACATGGTGTGCCTGCGAGTATCATATCAGATAGAGATCCGAGATTTACATCGAGGTTCTGGCAGTCGCTGCAGAACACCTTGGGCACTCAGTTAAGAATGAGCTCAGCATATCATCTTCAAACTGATGGCCAGTCTGAGAGAACCATACAGTCTCTGGAGGACTTACTTAGAACATGTGTCCTGGATCATCTCGGGACGTGGAGTGATGTGCTACCGCTAGTGGAGTTCACTTATAATAATAACTACCATTCCAGCATTAGGATGGCCCCTTACGAGGCCTTGTATGGCAGAAGATGTCGAACATCTTTGTGTTGGCAGCAAGATGGAGAGTCTGTGGTACTTGGTCCAGAGTTCTTACAACAAACTACTGAGAAAGTAAGGGTAATACAGGATCGGATGCGTGCAACTCAGAGTCGACAGAAATCCTACGCAGATAAGAGGAGGAGGCCACTTAAGTTTGAGGCTGGTGACCACGTGTTCCTCAGGGTTACACCTACAGCAGGTATTGGGAGAGCATTGAAGTCGAGGAAGTTGACTCCTCGATTCATCGGTCAATATCAGATTACTAGGCGAATTGGACCAGTGGTGTACGAGATTGCATTGCCACCTCACTTGGCAAACCTACATAATGTTTTCCACGTATCACAGTTGAGGAAGTACGTGGCGGATCCTAATCATGTGCTGGAGCATGATGATGTCCAGGTGCGTGAGAATCTGACTTTGGGAGTTGGACCGGTGAGAATTCTAGATTCTCAAGTCAAACAACTCAAAGTGAAGGAGATTCAGACTGTGAAGGTTCTCTGGGACGAGGCAACCCAGGAGATGACTTGGGAGATGGAGGATCTCATGAGGAAGTCTTATCCTCACCTATTTGCTGGTAAGTCTTATTTTCGTGGACGAAAACTTTTAAAGGTGGGAGAAATGTAAGACCCATGAAATTAATTAATTAATAAATGTGAGTAGAAAGAGCCTTTATGGCATTAATTATTGTTTGATGTGACGTGAAAAAGTACTAGCTCAAGTGGTTGAGAGTACTTTGATTGTGTGAGAGGACTTGAGTTTGAGTCCTATGTATGCTAATTATGTGTTGTATGGTTTATTATTATTTTGTTTTGGTAATGAAATTGTGAATGGTGAATGATAGTATAATCATAAAATTATAATGGTTATCACCAAATGTGAATTGGCATAGTGGTTGTGCTTTGACCTTATGAGTGGAAGGTCATGGGTTCAAACTAGGGGTGGGCAAAAAATCTAATTTTCTTGATCCAATCCACTTTTGCTCCAATCCAATCCATTTATAATCCATTTTATTAAAATTCCAATCCATTTAATGGATATGGATTTCAATCTAATTTACATTTTATATATCTTATGGATTGGATATCCATTTTATAAATCAAGATTTTTAAATGTGGATAATCCAAAAAATCCAATCCAAATTTT
>Ga0099822_1009077_pt1 | contig 12604 bp, 9 predicted proteins | sample CowpeawhiteBW_FD_76839 | JGI IMG/M metagenome (GOLD analysis project Ga0099822, IMG submission 76839) | Root nodule microbial communities of legume samples collected from California USA - Cow pea white BW | ecosystem: Host-associated > Plants > Roots > Nodule | place: USA: California | collected... | reverse complement strand
TTAACCACAAAATACTAAACCATAATTTAATCAATAGTTTTATAGAAAAATTTAAGTTTTTCATAAAAAAAAAAACTTTTAAAATCTATAAATTAAAAATAATAAAAAAAAAAAAAAAAAAAAAAAAAAAAATTTAAAAATTAAAAAAAAAAAAAAAAAAAAAAATTTTTTTTTTTTTTTTAAATACAAAATAACATTGATGTAATTGACTAAGCACGCTTTCCCTGTTTAAAATAAAATAAGAGAGTTACACGTTTGAACTATTAACAGATGTTTACTCAAAAGATTATTTAAAATTAAAACATTGAAATAAAGCATCATAGTATATTTTATTCATAATTAGATCATTTTTGAAAATAACATTAGCTACTTTTCACTTTAAATTTAGTTATACTTAGTCTATTATCATAGTATACTTTAAGCATCAAAATCAAATTTCTGATCTTTTCTAATAACTCAGTCAAGTCATATTATTAAGTTAGTTTCTTATTGTATTCATTATATATTGGCCAACATTTATATAAATACATTATTTCGTGATAAATAGAGTTCGAATATTTCAATTCCATATAAATGTTACTCAAGTCACGTATTATTATTTTTGATAACTACTTTTCGCATAATATCATATGATTAACACAAAAAAGAAAAAGTTTGTAGAAAAGTTTGACTAATTAAATAACTTAAACAAATTATTCTGTAATGAAATTTTGTTGAAGATTAAAAAAAATCTTAAAAATCATAAAATTAATCATTCATTTCTTTTAGTTTACAAATTCATTATTAAATCAATTATATCCTCTGACACTTGAACGTTAAATATAAACCCAATGATAAATCATTTGTAATCATCCGTTCTCAATTCATAATTCATTTCTTGATGATTACAAATTTAAGTTCTCAGAATAAAAATAAGATGTCTTGTGCCGATCTTTTTCTCTTATTCGTTTTGACTCATCGGTGTTGTTTCTGTTTGATATATCTCAGTTCAATCATACATTAATCTATATTAGTTACTTAATTTTGTTTAATCTGATTAAGGTTAAGGTGATTGATCCAAAAGTGATCAGTCACGATCAACCACAACCACAGTTAATCGACAAAAAGTATATCTGATTTCACAAATGGTGTTCACGGTGTCTTCCTTCAGAATTGAATCACACCAATATACGTTGGAAAATGAAAGTTGTTTTAATCGATCTTAAACTTTAAAATTTAACATATGAAAAACTATAACAAGCATATATAAAATTAAATTGATTTCGAAGTTACCATTATCTAAAAAATAACAATTTATTCAAATTTAATTTCTAAAAGAATTATAGTGAATTTCAGAACGAAGGAAAGAAAACTAATTACTTAATATGTTTGGTGATATAATTTGACAACAGAGAATATATATAAAAGAAATATCAGGTGCGTATTTCTAATTTTAAAGATCAGTCTCTAGTTATTTTTGATAGTTTTTAGTATAAAGTTGTAAAGTAAAATAATAATGTTTCAGACTTACTTCTACTTTGGTACTAAAATCAATGAAACAGATGTTGTAATCTTTTTGACCTACTTTAGCTGTGCCCACTCTGCTCATTTCAGTTTTCTTTACCAACTCTTTCACTTTAGACATATAGCAATGGAAAAAATCAGAGAAGACGCCATTCATTTGTCACAATCATACTAGGAGAGCCGTATAAAAATAATTTACAGATTTACAGTGATAGTCACAAATAATCATGAAGAAAAATAACATTTTATAGATTTTTAAATCTCCTTAAAAAAATTAAACCATTTTAATTGAATACATTTAAATTTAAATATCTCCAGACAGTAAAATTTATTGTTTCTCAAAGTCGGAGTCAGGGAACGTGATAGTCATATGAACAGAATATGTGTACTGTGAAATGGTGACAAACTAAAAAGCTGCATATATTATAAATAATAATAAAAATAATAATAATAAATAGTAATAAAATGTACAAAATAATCAAATAAATGAATCTCAATGACACCGGATCAATCACCAAAACCCAAAAAGAAAGAAGTACTGGAAATCAAGACTCAAGTACTCCCGAAAAAAATGATAGAAAAATAAATAGATAAGATAACAAAACAGCATAGAATACCTTCTACACCAGCACAACTGCAGCGATGGCGAGGACCACAGCAGATCCGGCGAGTCTGTTCAAGACGGCACCGTTTGTAGCTGGTCCTGGTGCTTCAGCTGGTGGACCCGAGATTGTGGATGGAGGGACGTCGGGAGTGGCAGCTTTTGGGGACTCAGAAGGGGATGTAGGTGGAGCAGGAGGAGATGTTCCGGTGGCGGGTGAAGCAGCCGGTGAAACAGCCGGTGAATCAGACGACGGTGGAACCACGACAGGAGACGGAGCCGGAGACAACGCCCTCCTTGGTGGAGTGGCAACGGGGGTGTTGGTGGGTGACAATGCTGGCGACGAAGCCGGAGATTGAGCCATTGTGGAGCTGATCAACAAAGAAGCAAGTAGCATAACAGCTAAGGAAGGAGTCATTGTTGAGGGAGTGATAGAAGGTTGAAGAAGAAAGGGTATTGAGTATAATGAGTATACACGATTTACAGGAAGAGAAGAAGTTTTGTGTTGGTTGAGATGTGCGAGGAGAATCAGCGAGAGGAATAGGGTATTTATAGAAAATAAGTAACCCTGTGAAGAGGGTAAAGGGCTTCTTCACGCGGTGAGGTGACACAGCTGTCACGAAATCTGGAGCGTACGCGTGTTAACTAAAGTATATGTTATATGTTACCGTTAGATAAAAGAGATGTGGCAACGGTCAAAAACATGAACAATTAGCCGTTGAAGTGAAGAAGTAGCCGTTGAAGTGAAGGGAATACGTTATGTTTCACAGCGTGTGGAGTTGGCAAAAGCTGTCCAGGTCCAATAAGCGCGTTTAACCCGTAATTGGGGGCAATTAATATATACGTTTTATTAGAAAGAATGTTCCGTGAAAGGTTTGGAAAGTAGTGAACAATTTGAACAGCTCAGATTATGTGTTAGGTTTTCATAGGTTTTACAGCTATCTGTCCACACAAGACTGTAGTTTCTTTTAGATCTGCAATAGAAATAAATGTGAATTTCTAAATTTATGTAAAAGAATATTAAATAATTATTTTTAAACTTTTACCTTATTTCATCTGATTTTTTTTTTAATATATTTTGACCACAAAATATTCTTGTTTTACTAACTATTATATGGTACTACGGTAAAACATAGTAGAAGTATGTCATTTTTATTTAAATAATATAATTTAAATACAAATAAAAAATATATTTATAGAAAAAGTATAATTAATTAATTTTTTGAGTTCAGAGGTAATCCTTATTGTTAGATAAAAATTACATAATTATGTACAATTATCTTCATTTAATGAGTAAATTAATCTTATTAAAAAGTGAGAAGTTACAGAAAGTTATATCCACCCTATGATTAATTAGGATAGGATTAGAGTGGTTTGAATCCAAAATAGTGTTACCTAAAAAAATTAAAATATTTTCATGATTTTTTTAAATTATTATAATAGCAATTATATTTCACAAAATTTCTAATTAATAAGCCGTTAAATTCAGTCTTTGTAAAATAAATGTAACTTTTGAAAATTTTAATCGAACATGTATTATATTAAAATAATTTAATCATTTTTTCAAAATAATTTTAATCTAAACTTATTTATTTAATTGATTTTGTCTAGTATAAAGTCTGAAAAAACATTGTGATTAGTAATAATTTATATCCCATTTACTATTTACTATTTAAAATTAATTTTTATATTTTCTCATTATATAATGTTATGTAACTTTACAAAAATGTATTAATTACATTACCGTTATTTACATATCAATCTGAATAAAATATTAAAAACATAAAATAGGCATAATTTCAAACCTGAGTAAATTAAAAAAAAACCATGGTTTTGCGTAATAAATTTAGATAAATTAAACGAGAATACTTTAATATTCAAAATTAGGAACTTCTTATAGATATTTCCTATATCCGTTAATTATGTAAATATTTTCTTATACTTTATATACGGTTACCTATGCAATGGTTGAAACTGACCTATCTAATACATTTTTATTTAGATAAAATTATTATTTCTTTGAAGAGTTCAACTTTGTTAGCTCTCACATTCGACTTTCTCTCCTTCCTAAAACATATATATAAAAGTTTGAAGTCAACGTAACTACGTGTGAAGCAAATATAACGAAGTACACGCTCAAGAGTAGTGAAAGATTTTGGCCGGCAGTGATGATTAAGTACATAAATGAGAAAAAGTAGAAAAGGAATTTATTTATACAACACAGTAGAGCTACAAAGCATGCCTTCTTTCATCAATAGGTAACTGTAAATGAGTTATTTCATGAAAAGAATGAAGAAAGAAACTATGTTTAAAAAGGCAAATGGCCTCCACAAACTATGCAAGGTGATAGGATTAAACTCTATAGAAGCCTTTGTCTATAATAATGTCTATAAGTTCCAAAAGATGAAGAATGTCTCTGGTAAAGGTAATAGTTTAGTTTAGTTTAGTAGAGCCTGCCAGAAGAATATCAGAGAAATGAATAATATCAAATCACAAATTGAATCATGGTTTGGTTTCTATAACTTTTTGCATGCATCTGTGTGATCCATGTATCTATAAGACAGTACTAGAGTCATCAACTTAACTGGCACTACCATTACCATTGTCATGGGTACTGAGTTGGCCTTCAATTTCCATGCCATATACGTGACCCATTTTCATACGTTTGGTCTCTAAATATCTCTTGTTCTCTGAAGTAATGAGTGTTAATATTGGGATCCTACCCGAAACTGTCAAACCATAACCTTTGAGCCCAACATATTTTGCTGGATTGTTGGTCATCAGCTTCATAGATCTAACACCCAAGTCCCTTAATATCTGCAAGTTCAGAATACAAAAATCATTTCAGTTAACTTTCACAACCATAGAAAAAAATCACCATCATCAAGTAGTTGTGATATGATACCTGAGCGCCAATGCCGTATTCCCTGGAGTCAACAGGCAATCCTAACTCTTCATTGGCTTCCACTGTATCGCGTCCATCATCTTGTAGGTTATAAGCACGAAGCTTGTGGCCCAATCCAATGCCCCGTCCTTCGTGTCCTCGGAGATATACCAGCACACCCCTACCAGCAGCCTCGATCTGTTGCATTGAGAGTGCAAGCTGATTTCCACAGTCACATCTGGCAGATCCAAATATGTCTCCGGTTAAACACTCAGAGTGTACCCTCACAAGGACATCTTGTCCATCTCCAATCTCTCCCTGTTAAATAACAAAACACTCAGAACCACTCAATATAAAGAATCTTCACCGTCTTCTTCTAACACAATATAACAACAACAAATGCTCACCTTAACCATTGCAATATGCTCAATTCCGTCCAAAAGGGACCTGTAACAGTAAGCTGTGAATGGTCCCCACATTGTAGGTATCCGTGCAGCAGAAGCGCGATCCACCAGTTTATCCCTTTTTCTTCTATATCTGTCATAATGAGAAGTGTTATAATCGCTTGATATATATAAACAATCAACAAGTTACCAAAGAAGGAAAAACCATGAGAAAGAAAATAATGCACAGTATTTGAGAGAGTATCCTCAAAAGACAAGGAGTTCCACAGAATCAAAGCAGTTCAAATTGTATTCAGGATTCATACTTAGAAGTTATTACGTCAGACTCATTTGATTGATTAAAGACAACCTAACAGATATAAATGATAGTATCTGCTGCAGAAAGCAGGGTCTAAACAAAAAGATAACATAAATATGCTAACAATGAATTATATTACATAATCCACGAATTGTCACTAAATACCTTATTAAGTCAGCAATAGATACAACTTTCAAATTTTCACGCTCTGCGAACTGGCGAAGTTTTGGCAGTCTAGCCATGGACCCATCGTCATCTACAATCTCACACAGAACTGCCACTGGATCCATGCCAGCAAGTACAGTAAGATCAACTGAAGCTTCTGTATGTCCAGCTCTCTTCAAGACACCACCTTCCCTGTATTTTAGTGGGAAAATATGGCCTGGGCGGTTGAAATCACCTGGGGTAGAATCTCTGGATGCAAGGGCTAAGACTGTTGTTGCCCTATCTTGAGCAGACACACCGGTGGTGGTACCATGTTTAGCATCCTACACATGAACATTAAATTATTGAAATGTATCAAATGTTTGGGAAACACAGGTCTATCTGAGTATATCAGATGATTCAAGATGGAAAACAATAAATAGAAGACACAAAACAGTTGAATTTCAGGATGGAAAACCCTTAATGTGAGAAGGAAAAATCACAGCACTTGGTTCAAAAGAGAAATATCTCCACCATATATAGTTGGATAACAATACAAAGTTGTCATTCAAAGGTTTATCATTTGAGGTACTTCATTTTCTACTTTCCACCATATACATTTCCCCTTTTTTCTTTGAGACTTGTCTGGTACTCTCTCAAACTATCGATTCTTCTATATAGAAGGTAATGTGTGGTATGCAGATATCAAGACAAATGTTTGATTTGATCTATAAACTCTGGGTTTCACCTGTCAAGGGACTACAAGTCACCTTTGATTGTAGCAAAAGCTGGTCTAGACCTAGATAATCACAACTATATAACAATGAAGACTTTCAAACTCCACATGTAAGATGCATGGAAGAAAAGTACTACATACCACTGTCACAGTGAATGCCGTACGAAGCTTCTCATCGTTATCCTTACTGTTTACCATCAAAGGAAGTTCCAATCTATCCAAATCTTCCTCCTTCATGCTTACACAAACTATGCCAGTTCCATGCTTTACAATAAAGGCCATTGCCTCGGGTGTTGCCAACTGTGCTGCCATTATCAAGTCTCCTTCATTTTCTCGATCTTCGTCGTCCACGACCACTACCATCTGCATCATGAACAAATATATCTGTTAATAACAGTAATCTATCATGATACTGGAACAGAAGAACTCCATCACTGCACACCTCTTATAATGATAACTAAAAAACAGGGAAGCAAACAATTTTATCGAGAGAGAGGGGCAACCTTTCCCTGGCGAATGTCTTCAATGGCCTCAGGGATGGAAGCAAATCCTGCTGTTGGGCTGTCTAGATCGAATTCATCACCATCAACAGAGAAAACATTGCTTGTTATCCCCGTGTCTACAGCTGGTGTTCCATTATATTGTACACCAATTCGAACAGATTCATCTCCAACCAGATTTTTGCCTATCGCAATGTCATTGCTCTTTGGATAGGAAAGTAGGTCTCCTCCTCCAGAGATCAACGTAGCTTTAATTCTACTAACAGCATAATCGCTTGAGGGAAATTTAGAACTCATTCGGACAAAAGGCACATCATTGAGCAATTTGAAGTGTTTGCTTGCCCTGCATTGAATACAAAAACAGATCAAATTTAACTTAACCATGATGACATCCAAAGATAAAAACAAAAGAGGGCGAATACTGAATTCCAAAGTTTAACACCGGGACAGGATGAGCAGATTTATGATCTTTGCAGGTAAAATGCTTCAGCATAAAGCTTAGAATGACATGAAAGGCAAACACTTTCGATCCAATGAGGCAGGACAAATGCACAAACAAAGTGGTCATACATAATTTGACCGAGATTCAATTAGAACCAAAAAAACAGAGCTCAGAAGCGATCCATAGCGCATTTTAAACTCCAAATTCAAAACTGTCTCACACAAGAAGAAAGAAAATTCCATCAATTTTTCCACTTAGCATAATAGAACTATTCAGAGTCATCCCATGGTTTTATAAAGAGACAAACTCACGTGTCCCATAAAAAAATCGAAGCAAAAAGAGGGATCTTGAATCGAATTGTGGATCAAGAAACATCGTATATGCAAAAAGGTTTCTGGGGATGGATCAAGAAATGAAGAAGCAGCACGGTACCCCACAGACTAAAATAATAGACTTCAAAAGAAAAATCAAGATTGGGTTTAGAATATAGAATGCAAGAGTTCATCGAAAATAAATAGACACATAAAACATTAGGAATGCAGAAAGAATGAATGAGATACAGAGCATGAAGTATTTGAAGAAAGAAAACTCACCGGGGACATGAGAGAGCTGGTGAGGAAGAATAAGAGAGATTGAAAGAAGCCATTGTTTGTTTGAAGCGGAATGAAGGATTTTGAATTGAACTAATAATAAGACGGTGTCTGGAATTGAATTTATATATTGCGTATAAGAAAAGACGAGAAGAGAAAAAAATGCAGCGTGGACTTGGAGTTGGAACTGCACCAGCGAACCAACCTCGAAGCTCTCTCAGAAAAACCCCTTCACCACCTTTCTCCTATTTAATAATCACATACATCTATATATTTATTTGCCCATGCTCTCATCTTTCATAACACAACAGCAACAACAACCATAATAATATTAATAATTATTTGCAATTGTCCTTATTCCCTAATTAACATTAAATTTTAGTATTCATGTCTTTTCGTGCAAAAAAAAAAAAAAACATTGCTTCTGCATAGAAAAAAAAAAGTTAGTGTATTTAATGGTGCGTTGGAAGTAAGCGATTACGTTTGAAAATGAAATTGATTGGGTTGGTCTTTTATCCATTGAATGTAGAGAACATTTTAGGATTGTATTGTGTGGTATCAGTTTGACCCTTGACTATTCTTCTGTTCAACTACTTCAAATAGTTGAGCCACCATTGCACGTAAACCAACTTGTTCAAATCCAAATCAAAACAACAATTTATGTATTTTATACTTTATTGAATTGCCTTTTACTACAAAATATTGATTCCATTTAGTTTCAGGTTAGTTCAAAGCATTCCTTAACATTATATTTTTATTCAGAGAATAGTACTCTATTGGTCATATTTCTGCACTTATAAACATATTATAATTTGCATAAAAAGGATTCTAATATCCCAAATAGTACAATTACACAACAAAACAACAATTGACTCACAATTATCGAAAGCATCATAAACTCAAATTATATACAAAAAAAAAACAGATTATACTTTATTTTACAACATAATTCTTATAAACATAGTATATAACATTTGTCACGTCTCTTCTTATTTTAAAAATAATGTGTCATACTTCAAGTTCAATATGCAAAATTATTTATTCAATAATATTTTTTTTTTCAATTTTTTAACTGCTATCTCTCTTAAACATAAATATAATGAAAGTTAAATATATCTACAATTTTTAAACTATAACATGAACTTAGATTTTGTTTTTGTTTATACTTTGATAATGTTTGAAATACATTTTAAAAATAATATATATATGTTTTGTCATTAAACAATGTTAAGAATTTGTTAACATAGCTAACCATGTTGTCATGTATTTGTCTATATTATCACATTAACAAACATGTGACATCAGCGTTTGTTGTCATATTAACACATATTTATATAGTTTGGTAACCAGGAATACATTTATGGATAAAATTTGGGTTAAAAATATTCAAAATTTAATATAAGGATCACAATCTAATATAAAAGTTAATTGATTGAAAACAAATTTAAAATACCGAAATTTTATATTTTGTACGGTTGATAAATATTTTAAAATAAACAAAAAGTTAATTTAAGGAAAAACTAAAATAAAAAAAATTAAAGATATACATCAATTAAGACATAAATTAAAAGTGTATTTATTCTTCTTAACGTGTTTTGTATTAGTTATTTTTATACGAATATTTTTAATTGAAAAAAAAATATAATGGCTAATCATTATTGAAAGAGAACGAGTATCAGTGATAACACAGTTTTAAAGTGCGTCTTCCATTCCACTTTTTGAAGACTGTAAATGGATTGTGTTACTTTTCATTATTTTTTTCTCATATTGGGCTTAAATTAATTATTTTTAAAAAACAATAATATAAAAGGTACAATATAATATCTTATAAAAATGTTATTAAAATGAAGAAAATTTACATTTATTGATTTATGTAAAAAAAACGGCAAATGATACTTAAAAAAGGAATAAGTATCTTTTATCACACATTATTATTTTTTCTTCATTTATTTCTATCAAATAATATGAGTATGTTACATTTTCAGTCATCTTTATAAAAAGAGTTAAATAAAATAATATAATTAATGTTTTAAAAATATGAAATGTATTTCATATTTTTCTTTAGATATGTTAAAGTGGGCCAACCCGGCTCACACGGGTTGGCTCACCACGAGCCGGGTTGAAAATGAGTGAACCCAACCCGGCTCACTTTCTGGTGAGCCAGAAATTCTGTAACCCGGATCAACCCACCACGGGTTGGTGGGTTAAGTGGGTTGGCTCACCAACCCACCTAAAAAAATTATTTATTTATTTTTTTAGTATTCAAAAATTTTTAAGTAACCCATGAGATGACAATCATAGTAAAATCAAGAACCAATGTTTTGATCATGCTCACCACTAATATATGAAGAATTATTTCCAAGAAAGTATCAATTAGTCTAAGAAAGCATAGCTAATATTACAAATTTTCTGTCATGTTATTCAACAAAATATAAATAAAAAAACTATACATTTTCTTAATGCTAATTTAGAAAAAAATGTTTATAAGATGTTTACTTGAGTAATTTACTATAAAGATTATAGTTAAAAATTAAAGTATCAACATATATATAACTTACAATCAAATTAATTAAACATTCAAACTATTCAAATATAATTAAGTAACATTCTAGCATTTAAAAATACGAAATTGTGAACAAATATAATAGGAGTAGTAAATAATTATTAAAAAAAATAAAAAAAATTAAAAAAAAAAATTAAAAAAATTAAAAAAAAATTGTAAAAAAATGTTGGTGGGTTAAGTGGGCCAACCCACCTTCAACCCGGCTCAAACCCGTTTAACCCGTGGGTTAAGTGAGCCGGGTTGAATTCAACCCACTTTTAAAAAAGTTGAATTTTTCTCAACCCAACCCGGCTCGAACCCGTGGTGAGCCGGGTTGGCTCACGGGTTAAAACTCATTTTGACATCTCTAGAAATAATATGAGTATGTTACATTTTCAGTCATCTTTATAAAAAGAGTTAAATAAAATAATATAATTAATGTTTTAAAAATATGAAATGTATTTCATATTTTTCTTGTAAGAAGGTAAGAGAAATATAAAAAATGATTAGAGAATTCAGAATAGGATGTAAACGGATCTAGTTGGATACAAATAGTATATACTCGTAATTCGATCCACACAAAAAAATTATCTATTATTTGTCTATTTATTTATTAGATACTCATTTAAAAAATATTATTTTTAAAACCTGCAGGTACTCGTACATAACCGAATAACTATGAATATTAAAAAAATATATATTTTATAAACTTTCTAAATAAAATTATAAATAATAATAATACAAATTAAATTAAATATAAATAGAATTTTAATTTAATTAACTTAATTTAATAAAATATAAATATAATTTTAATTAAATTAAATTTAATAAAATATAAATTAAAGTTTAATTTTAATTTTTTGAAAGTAATAAATATACGTGGGTATGAATAGTATGATACCCGCACCCAACTTATTTATAAACAGATATTAAAATATTCGTTATCCGCAGATAATAAATATCTGTTAATACTAACTATCAGCCATAAATTTTATCTGCAAATACCCGGAAACACAAATATTTGTAAGATTCGTAATTCATAAGCAACACAACTCCACCTAAAGTGTATAATGATGTTAATCTTTATGAGCATTTATAATACCTTTTTTAAGTCCTTTACTAAAAATAATATATCATGGTTGTTGTGTGGAAATTAAAACAAAAATAAAATTACTTCATATACGTAAAACATTAAACTCATTTTTATTATATTAACAGTCACGTTTACTTAGTTAATTAATATAAAATTAATTAATATATTTTAGTGTGAGATTAAGTGTGCGTAAAAGTATATATTTTTCACAAGTTATGTTTTAATTAATTAGATTAAACATTTTTTAGTATTTAAGAGATTGTGCAAAATTGAATTTTGTCATTAAAAAGATTTTAAATTTTAAAAATGAATAATGTGAAATAAAAGTAAGAAATTACTTACATAAAAAATGATGTTGTTACTTTTGTCATGTATTTAGGTGAACACACATGTTAAAATGTAACAACTTTGTTAGTTAAGTAAACAAATATTTAATATTATTTAATGATAAATTATATAAAGTTTGTTTTTAAATTTAAAAATCAAATATTATTTAAAAGATCGAAATCTAAATTTACATTATAATTTTTGAATTAATATTATATATATTTTTTATGTATTCATATTTTTTAATTTTTAAGAAATTTAAGATCAATAATAAATATATATTTTTTAAAATAGTTGTTAAATATAAAATTAAAAAAAATAAGATATGTAAAAAGAAAATTTAAATAATAATTTAAGACAGAAATTTATAAAAAAATAATTAAAAATAAATTATTTATAAAATAATTAATATTTAAAATAATTAAGGGTAAAATGATATTACGAAATATGAAAAAAAAAGTTATATATATATATATATATATATATATATATATATATATATATATATATATATATATATATACATATATTTATTTTTTT
>Ga0099822_1009073_pt1 | contig 12610 bp, 9 predicted proteins | sample CowpeawhiteBW_FD_76839 | JGI IMG/M metagenome (GOLD analysis project Ga0099822, IMG submission 76839) | Root nodule microbial communities of legume samples collected from California USA - Cow pea white BW | ecosystem: Host-associated > Plants > Roots > Nodule | place: USA: California | collected... | reverse complement strand
TACTTATTATCTTATAAAAAATAAATTTTTTTATATATATATATATATATATATATATATATATATATATATATATATATATATATATATATATATATATATATATATGGACTTTTTTATTCAGCTACATGTTCGACTTTCGTTTGATGAGTTAACCATGGGTGTTCTTTGTCATTTGATTATTGCTCCTATCATACTTCATCAAAACAATAGAGGTGGTTTACATGCTTTCTGGCTTATTTCCAAGCTTTGTATTTGTCTCCTACCCCTGAAAGCTTTCTTTATATATATGGTACTAGTCACAAAGATCCTGTTAAGTGGTTATCCTTGTTGGGGAGGTCAAACTCATGCTTTTTTTATGGGTACTCTCAATCCTTCAAGAGGTTCAAGGACGAGTTCTTCAAAGTAGCCATGATTTGGCTAAGAGGTCGAATTTTTATGATAACGACAGTAAACAAAAATTTCCGTTCTATTGGATGGCCAATCCTCGTAGATACAAAGATATCTCCAAGAGTTTGTTATCAGTGGAGAGTAGACGGATAGTGGAGGTGTTGGAATAGCTCCCTAAGAAGATCTCGGCACAAAAGATAGTGCATTGTTATATTTCTCCTAAGCTGACTAATGATATACGTTATGACTTTCCCTTTTCCCATTACTTGTGTAAAATTTTGTATTTTTGTAGGCTACATGGCTCAACATTCTGCTAAGGTGGACGTGAACGAGTATGTGTTCCTCAAGCTGTGAAAGCAGATGGTCAAGGCTGCTTAGAAGGAGGGGCAGGCCAATGTTTCAAACTTGATTCAGGGTATTATGGAGACACACTGGCCTAAAATTGTTGTGAAGAGACTCACCCTTTCCAAGTAAAGGGGAAAGGGCAAGGATAGAAAGAAAATGATATTTTTGGCTAAGGGTAGCACATTAGGTTCTTGCTCTGCTACCTTAGAGCTAGGTGACCTTGACGACCCTAACATCCAAATAAGGAAAAACATAGATTAAGTGTTAAAGCTTGTTGATGCGGTGGAGTTGAGTGTTGCCAAAAAGGACTTGCTAGAGTTTCAGGCGCGATCCATGATAATGAGTCGGAGGGTAGCTAATTTGCTACAGAAGGAGCTAGTTGACGAGGTCAAGAAAAAGTTTGTGGAGGAACTTGTTGCTTTGAAGAAGAAGATGGACGTCGACCAAGCTCATTGGGCCACTAAGATGAAAAGCTTTGAGGAGGAGATAAAGAAATGGAAAAGAAGTTAAAGGAAAAGAAGAAAGAGAAGGCGAGCATTGAGGAAGCGATTGATTTGAAAGAGGCAGCCCTGTGGGAGGTCAAGGTTGAGATTGCCACTCTTTAGCAATATCTCATATCTGAACACATCAATGATTTTCAAAAAGTGCTAAGGCAAGTTGAATTCCTATATAAAGAATTTTTGATAATTGATGACCGCTTCAACGTGAATCTACACATATATAATGGTCGCATGATTGGATTTGAAGAGATAGCGAAGGGGATGGTCAGGATGAGTCCTCTCGTACTATAACCGTTGATGAAGAAATGGAGAATGTAGAGGATGTCGTAGAAGCATAGTGTGTTGGTTTATGTTTATGTTCTAGTATGTAAGATAGGTTTTCTGTATTCCGACGAAGCATGTTAAGGCCTTTTTTATATTGACTCCTTTTGCATTCAATGGAAAGTTATCTTTTGGTTTCAAAACTTGTATTTTTGATCTTGTTGCTTTCCTTATTTGATTACTCGAGTAAGCGGTTAAGGGTTGGTAAGATTTGCTTGACCAGTACCACTTATGTTGGTGGCTGAGAACTATATCGTAGGTTTGACCAACACCACTTAGATTAATGGTTGCGAACTATATCGTGGGTTTGACTAGTACCACTTATGACAATGGATGAGAACTAATTCATGGGTTTGACCAGTACCACTTAGATTAGTGGTTGGAAACTAATTCAAAGGTTCGACCAATATGACTTAGATTAATGGCAGGGAACTATATCGTGGTTTCAACCAATACCATTTAGATTAGTGGTTGGAAACTAATTCACGAGTTCGTTCATTACAACTTAAATTAGTTGCTGGAAACTATATCGTGGGTTCAACCAATACCACTTAGATTAGTGGCTGAAAACTTGTTGCGAAACAAGAGTAAAAAGAGTAACAAAATGTGGTAACCCTTATTTCATTGAAGATGTTGGTGCATCGTTAAAACCTTGCAGACCAAAACCTTCTTTAGGGAAGAAAAAACGGATAAGGAAAGAGTACACCAAGGTTACAATGTTAAAAACTGTTGAATTTAGTGAAGTTTTCAACTAAAATAAAAACTTTAAATTAAATACATTCCAAGTATTGGAGACAAGTTCGTTAGATAACCTTTCTAATCTATAAGCGCCTTTACTCATATCTCCAAGTACTCGGAAAGGTCACTTCTGGTTAATTGAGAACTTGCTGTCATGTTTCCTTGCATTGCTTGTCATTCGCCAGACTAGGTCCCCTTTATGAAATGACCTTGGATGTAAGGTTGGTTCTCCGATCTCTACTAGTATCATGGACTCAGTGTAGTATACTAGACTAAAGGGTGTCTCTTTCGTGAAAGATTGGGAAATGCATCCTATGCCCACAATACTTCTAATAATTTGTCTGGCCATTAGCCCTTGTTGTATATAATCTTTTCTTTAATTCAATCAAAAAGATCTTGTTGGCAGGTTTCGCTTGCTCGTTGGATTGGAGGTGTCCAATTGAGCTTGTCTTATGCTTGATTCTGATACCATCATAGAAGTCAGTCAGGTCTTGCCAATGAATTGCCTTCCATTATTAGTAACAATGGTATGTGGGATACCATATCGACAAATAATATTCTGCCATATGAACTGTTGCACGTGTTGTGTCATAATGCTGACTGTGGGTTCAGCTTCAATATACTTAGATAAATAACCAATGCCAACGAGGCAAAACTTGACATGGCCCTTGCTTGTGTGAAAGGTGTAACACCTCTCAAAGATGCCACGTGTGGTTTAAACAAATTTTTAAAATTTCAAAACACAACCTCTGATACCATCCTATTAAATAGGAACTTCATAAGCAATTTATTTATAAAAACCACTTGTTAAATTGTCATTTGAATAAAACTTTATTATCCAAAATAAACATCATTAAAATTCAAACCAGTTCGATATAAGTCGTCAAGAAAACGTATTACAAATCTTTCCAAATGAAAATAACTCTCAAAATAAACAACTATTACATCATAGTTCTAAAAAAAAATTCAAATGCTTTTAAAATAAAATTCCCAAGTCTTTCCCCGAGCTCCTCATAGTTGTGCATCTCTTCTAGCATCTGAATCAATATTTGCTCCCGTATAATACATACATTATACGATCATTGTACAAACACAATAACACACAAAAGCAAACAGATAGGGATAAGCTAACTACAAATAAAGTTATATAACAAAAATTTAACAAATTAAAACATTACGAATAATTCTCAACGTCACGTCGAAGTAAAATAATTAAGCATAATAATCACAATTAAGACATTAAAATAAAAAAAATGTGAGTGCCCACCTCTTTTATTGAAACACACGTAAAAAAATATCTTCTAAAATATAATATGTAAATATAATTATTATACTCAATTCAATACCTTTATTTCCAATTCAATATTAATTGAGTTTGGAATGAACCTTTACGTACCCACTCCACTCACTTGTAACATTAATTCCCATGTTATGCATTGTAAACTATATTTATAATTTTACATCACGTGATATTGAATATGCATACCAAATTCAAGTTTCAAATCACATCCCCGGCCCCACAAGGAAAGAAAAAAATGGGTTTATTTCTTGCAACCAAAACATGATCTCAATATACAATAAGAAGTCATCAAGACAACAAACGGCCCCTACGTATCCAAGGAAAACAAAGAAGACTAATTAAAACCAACTCTAACCTAATCCAAAAGCTACTACATGTAACTAATGAAAATAAATTAAAACATAATGACCCCACCATTTTAGCATGGCTATTCTTCACCCTTGGCCCACGAAAAAGGTGATTAAAGGAACCACTGCACCTCAAAACAATTATGACATAAAATTGAATTTTCATGTGATCCACTAGACATGTTTCATGAACCAATAAACAAAAGAACTTTCCAAATAAAACCCACAAGAAAACACATGCAGAAAAGTATGTACTAACACCAAAACATGCCATGAAACCAATGAAAATCTACCTCATGCCTTCACTTATCGCACTGCACATAGCCCAACGAAAATACCCAATACAGTTTGTGAAAACACACATTATTTAAGCAAGAATAGACCACTACACGGCTACACCATAAACGGACAACGTTGAAGCATCTCCTCACACTCAAACACCACTTGAGGCAAACGTGAAACTATAGAAAGTATGTATAAACCATGGGTCTCCTACAAAGCATTAATGTGTGATGTGGTATGGGAAGGGAAGCAAAATTATACCCATTTCACTGTGTTCATTAGTCAACGAGAATGGGAATGTTCATGCAAAGGAAGGAACTCATTGAAGCATCAACGATAGGAACATGATCAGAAAAATAAAAGAAAGAAAAGAATCGAATAACACTTATCATAAATCACTAAGAGGTTAAGGAGAGGAACACAAGTTCAAGATTCATTCGTTAAAGAAAAAGAAAAAAAAAGTTAAGCTTCCCTGCCTCTTGTAGAAGTTTTCAACGTACGTTTTCATTTTTCTCACAACCTCTTTCCTGAGTTCCTCTCTCGTCTTTGCCTTGCCCTTTTCACTCCCCCCTTCTAAACACTCTAGAACCACCTTGATCATAGCCTTGGTTTTGTCGGCTAATCTTGGCAAAAATCGTGATATTGTTATTAATCTCCTAATGAGGCATTGTACCCTTTCATGTTCTTGGGACTTACATCTCAATCACTGCTTGAACTTCTTTAGGTTGACCTCAATACCCATATGTGTTAACATGAATTCGAGAAATTTGTTGCCATCTGCTCCAAACACACATTTTTCTGGGTTCAATCACAATTTATATGATATCAAGGTTAAGAAGACCTCAGATAGGTCTTGAGAGAGTTGGCTTGGGGTCGAGGACTTAACAACCATGTCTTCAAATACCTTTACATTTTTTCCCATCAAATACCCTGTGTATTAATCTTTGGTACATTACTTCAACAATCTTGAGGCTAAAAGGTATGACCTCATAGTAATTGTTGGCATCCTCTATGATTAAGGCAGACTTCATCTTGTCATCCTCTACCACTAGAATTTGATTATAGCCTGAGTAGGCGCCCAAAAAACTCAGAATGTTATGGCCAACAACACCATCAACTAATCGATCAATGTTTGGTAAATGATAGGAGTCTTCGAAATAAGCTTTGTTGAGAGTCGTGTGATCTATGCACATAGGTAATTTTCCACTTGCTTTTTTAACCAACATGACATTGGCAAGCCATGTCGTATACCTTTCCTCATTAACGAACCCAGGTTTTAATAAATTATTGGCCTCAACCTTGACAACTTGTCTCCTCTTTTCTCCCAACTTCCTTTTCTTTTGGGAAACCAGTTTGGCCCCTTTGAAAGTGGATAGATGATACAACACTATTCTGGGGTCAACTCCTGGGTAACGTGTCCACCCAAACAAGTCGGTATTGGTGGTTAAGGCTTGGTTATAATTGGCATTATCATGTTTTATTTTTTGTTTATTTTTATCCTTTATTGTTATTTTATTAATATATTTTTAGATATTTTAGGTTTTATTTAATAAATTTAGAAAAGATAAATATTTGGTTTATATTTTGTTAATAAGTGGAAATGATAGAGATTTAAGAAGATTAACAACAAAACCAATAGAGATTACTGAATATTAAAAGAATATATCAACAAAATCAGTTATCCACCGAGTTGGTTGTTTCAATTACAAATCAGAGTATTTGAAGAATATATCAAAGATATGGAATCTTGAAAGATTAAAAGATTTATATTCTAGATATTCAATTATTAAATCAAGTACAAAGTTGCAGGCCCAATCCAATTCAAAAAATCTATAAATGGCAGAGGTCAAGAACAACCCTTCAAGTAGAAAAGAAACCCCTTTTTGAGGAAAAAAAAACCTTTTGAGGAAGAGAAGGAAAAAAGGTAGAGGCACATTCTGAAAGCTGGAGGCATTCATCTTCATCATTATTATAGTATTCGAAATTTTAAGGAGTAGCTAACTCCCTTATTCATGGGGGTTGGGTGTAATGTATTCCTAACTCTTTGTGAATTTCACTATTCAATATATTTTTTCCATCACTCTTGTGTTCTGTTCTTGTTTTAACTGCATGCATGATAATTATTGATTGCATATTTGTGGGTCTCTAACTATTGGACACGATATTAGAACATAGACTTGAGTATGCAACTAATTGATTGTGCATCTAGACATAGAGTACATCATTGGTCATTCATAACATCAGGATTTTGATCATTAGTGTGAACTTATAATAAAGTTGGTAAGACATTTGGGTTTTTATTATTCAAGTTTAGACTTGTCGCTAAGACATTAGGGCTTGTTACATAAGGTGTGAATGCTAGAGTAGGAATTAGAATAATATATTTTGATGTTTTTTGTTTTGAATTGGATCATGAAACCCAATCCCAATGAAGCTTTTATCATATATTGTTGCACACCATATGTTTGATAAAAATACCAAAGAGAGTTTTATTTTTGTTTTTGTGAAATTTGTTATCTAATTGAGTTATGAATTGCAAGAGTTGCCAAGTGTTTCACAAGTCTCTTGGGAAACGATAGTTGGACTTTCCACTTTATTACTTGAACAATTTGGTAGTCTTTCCAATCCCTTAACAAGTTTTTGGCGTTGTTGCTAAGGACTTGTGTTCAAACACAAGGCAATTTGGACATTTGTATCTCTTTTAGACTTTGTTAAGTGTTTTATATTTTTGTGTTTTCTTTTATGCAGTTGGTTTATAGATGTTTATCATTTCCATTGATTTGGTTTGTGCTTAATGCTTGGCCAAGGTTCATTCTCCTTCTACATCAATCATAGACCCAATCTTCAAACATCATCCCTCCTCTAGTAGTGGAAAGGTTCTTGTTTCTCCCATAGGTATAACGTCCTTACTGGTATTTAAAATAAATAAATAATAATTGAAAATCAAATATCATAATTTTATTATTCCCAAACACGGGAAAATTTGAAAACTATTCACCGCGCTTAAGATTTTAGAAAACCGGTTCATAAATTGTATTACAAATTCTGAAATTCTTGTATCCATACAATTGGCAAAGTCTGAATCTGTATAACCTATTACCTCAAGATGATCATATTTTCTATAAGTAATCATGTGATTCTTTGTTCCTTGTAGGTATGTTAAAACTTTCCTTGCATCTTTCCAATGCTCTAGTCCTGACTTACTCTAGTATCTACCAAGCATACCAACTTTAAAACTAATATCCAACCTCATACATGTTTGAGCATACATCAAACTCCCAACAACATATGCATAAAGGATATCTTCCATTTCTTTTCGTTCCAAATCATTCTTTGGACGTTGCATGAGACTAAACTTGTCTCCTTTCTATATTGGAATGGGAGATGCTGAACATTTATCCATTCTGAATCTCTCTAAAATTTTATTAATATATGCGTTCCGAGACAAACCTAACAGTCCTTATGATCTATCAAAAAATATTTTTATTCCTATAAAATAATATGCCTCACCAATATCTTTCATTTCAAAGTTATTAGAGAGAAACCTCTTAGTCTCACTTAATAGACCAAGATCATCAATCGTAAGCAACATATCATCAACATACAAAATCAAAAATATAAACTTGCTCCCACTAACATTAAGATATATACACCGATCAATAGTGTTTTCCTTAAATCCAAAAGGACACAATAGTATCATTAAACTTAAGATACCATTGTCGAGAAGCTTGCTTAAGTCCGTATATTGATCTCTTAAGTTTACACACCATATATTCCTTTCGTTCTCTAGTGAACCCCATCGGTTGGCCCATATAAACATCCTCTTCTATATCCTCATTCAGACAGGCCATTTTAACATCCATTTGATGCAACTCAAGACCATAATGAGCTACTAATGCCATGATAATTGTAAAAGAATCTTTCCTAGAAATAGGCAAAAATGTTTCCTTATAATTAATGTCATGTTTCTGAGTAAAACCTTTGGCAACAAGTCAAGCCTTGTAACGAACAATATTACCTTAAGAGTCATGCTTAGTCTTAAAACACTTACATCCAACTCTCTTGCATCCTTTAGGCAATTCCACAAGGTCACATACATCATTTTGTGCCATTGATTGAAGCTCATCTTTCATGGCATCTAACCACTTATTAGAATTATCACCATTAATGGCTTCTGAAAATGAAACTGGATCATTATCAATACTTAAGTCATAGGCTTCGAAATAGCAGATTTTCCATCTCTACGAGATCTTCTTAATACTACTTCTTGTGGTTGTTCTATTACCGGCTCATTGTTAACCTCAAGATCATTAATTTGTTGTTCTTCTTGATTGTTGTAAGTTTCTAAAACATAGGGAAGAATAAGTCTTGAAGAAGAAATACTAGTTACAGGAACTTGTACTCTAACTTCTTTAATCTTCACACTTTGTTAAGCTTCACTCCCACTGGTTTCACCATTCTCAATGAACCGAGCATTTTCAATTTCAACGATTCTTGTACTATGGGTAGGACAATAAAACATATACCTTTTTTATTTTTGTGGATAACCAATGAAATATCCACTGATTGTTCTTTCATCCAGTTTCTTTTCTTGCAAATTGTATATTCTTACTTCTACCTAACAACCCCAAACATGCAGGTGTCTCAAACTGAGTTTCCTACTCGTCCATAACTGAAAATGAGTCTTTTGAACAACTTTACTAGGAACCATGTTCAACAAATACATGGAAATCTTTAAAGCATACATCCACAACGATACAAGTAAACATGAACTACTTAACATACTCCTAACCATATCCATTAAGGTTCGATTACGCATTTCTGATACACCATTTTGTTGTGGTGTGCCTGACATTGTGTATTGTGCACAAATACCATGTTCCTCAAGGAACTTAGTGAACGTACCAAGGTATTGTTCACTTTCATCATATCTTCCATGATATTCACCACGTCTATCTGACTTTAAGATTTTCACCTTTCTGTTTAATTGCCTTTCCACTTCATTTATATAAACTTCCAAGGCATTCACTGATTGAGATTTCTCATGTAGTAGATAGACATGTCCATAACACGAAAAATCATTAATAAAGGTGATGAAATAATTCTCTTTATTGAAGGAATTTACATCAAACGAATCACATATATCAGTATGTACGATTTCAAGAAGTTGGGTGCTTCTTGTGGCTCCTTTCTTTATGTGTTTTGTTTGTTTGCCCTTAATACAATTCACACACACATTCAGATCAGTAAAATCCAAATCCAGAAGGATTTCATTCTTTACTAATCTTTGCATTCTTTCTTTGGAAATATGTCCCAAACGCTTATGGCACAAGTAAGTAGATCGTTCATCCACTAAACTACGTTTAGTGTCAACATTGTGATGTAAGGTCATAAGAGTTTCAACATATAAATTATCCAAATTCAATTTATATAAACCATCATAAAGTGTACCAGATCCAATCATACAAGTATGTTTAAACAAACTGAAACAACCATTCCCAAACTTAAAATAGTATCTAACAACATCAAGCTTAGACAAAGAAATTAAATTTCTAATGATACTAGGTACATAAAAAGTATCTATAAGGTCTAAGTGATATCCAGTGTTGAGGTTTAGACGATAAGTCCTGATGGCTTCCACTGAAACTTTCTTTTTATTGCCCATGAAGATGAACTTCTCATTTGGGTTTATGGTTCGGGTTGAAAGAAATCCCTACATCACATTAGAAACATGAATCGTACATCCAAAATCAATCTACTAAGCATTGTGGGGAACTTCAATTAAGTTTGATTCAAAACATAAGTGAGCATTATGTTCACCTTTAGTGGTCCTTTACCCTTTCCATGTTTCTTTGCAACTTTCTCTCAAGTTCCTCAATTTCTCACATAATGAACAACCGAGAAACCTTTCATCCACTTCCAATCTTAGAGACTTAAGTCTTGCTGCGATATTTGTCACCTCAATCACGTGCTCGTGCATAGTACGTGAACCGTCAAACTTCATGGTGTTCAACGTACTCATTAATGCCCCAACAAGGGACTCACCGGCAGTTTAGGAGTGCTCTTCCACAAATTTCTTAAACTCTTTCACATTATCAATTTTGGGAAGAGCAACCTTAATGTTGCTTGCTATGCTCATTCACATAAACATTTATATAAAATCTAGTCAGGAAAATTCGATCCATTGAAGACTAGAACAAACATATAAAGATATCGGAACAAAGACTTCAATTATCACATGCCTAACATTAATGCTTTGAGTCATAAAACTAAACTAAATACAGATTCAGACATAAATAACCTTTCTATGCATATTAATGTTCTTCTTTGGGAGATCTACTAATACCAAACATAAACATAATGATGTTGATAATATAATATAACATTCTTGATAATTAAAATATGCATCAACTAGAATCACCTACTATCTTTGGGTATATAAATAAAACTAGTGACACATACAAAATTATCTACCATTATGCTCATTAGTTATAAGAACAATTAATCAACCTTTGGGCGATCCTGAAATGCCTTATAATAATGAACTTCAATTAACCCAAAAATAAATTATTTATAATTTAGCATCCATACAACAAGTAATTGAAATAAAATCACTAATAATTTGAAATCAGAAAAACTTTAAAATTTTGGCCACTTTGGTGACTAACAAAATTTATCATACTTGATCTCTAATAAATAATTATACATTTAATTGCTATAAATCATACATAGCATTCTCATTAATTTTAATTTAACAATAACAAAACATACACATTATTGTAAATTAAAAATACTTTTTTTCATATAATAAAAATATTAATGTTAATTGGTGAGGCAATTCAATAATATCACCACACTTGATCCATGAAAAACAAACAATTAATCCAACAATAATTGATTCATGGAATTTTCAATTCAAGCATTCAATTTCTTTAATTAAAGAATTTCTCATAATAATTCAAGCCTTTTATTTTGCAATTAAAGCACAACAGAAACAAAGAATACAATTGCACATTAAATATTTACTTGATCCATCATTAAACTTGATGCCTATGGAGGACACGTAACCAACAAAAACTTTCATCATCATGCCATTGAATTAAATTAAAACATAAAAGAAAAACATTAAAGAAACCTAACAATGCAATTCTTCAATTAACAATAAATCCCTAAGACTTATAATTAGGGTTCATAAAATTGGGGAAAAAATATAAATTTCAAAATCCCTAAATCCATAATTAGGATTTATCTTAATTTAAAAAATCCCTGAAAACATAATTAGGGTTTATAATATCATAAAATCCTTAAATCATAATTAGGATTTACTATAACATAAAATTCCTAAATTCATAATTAGGATTAATACTTTCATAAAATCCTTAAATTGATAATTAGGGTTTATAATAATTTCAGGATACCACAATTTGGGAAAAAACATCATAATTGGAGAATCATAAATCTAATAACATTTGCTCTGATACCACATGTAAATTATTCTGTAGTTTCCATGCAATAATACTTCATTATAGAAAACTGCTATAGGATCTTAAGATTCATGATTCTCACATGTTCACGCAAATAATCACACATTCATGCTCATAAATCATATAGGATACTAACCTTGATCCATGAGAGATCCAATAATAACGCGTTCTTCAATTTCTGTTCTTCAACCTCCTTTTCCCTATCTATCTCTTTGCCTTCGTTACTCCTCTCACACTGTCTTTCTTGATGGCTTATTGTGAGAGAACCTTATGATCAGAGACAAAACCCTAATATCCTTTTATAAGCCAACGTCCATCAAGTTGGCTGAGCTTTGTTTTATTTTATTACGACTTCCCATAATAACCAATAGGTCCTTATATTTTATTAAATCACAATTGGGGTTATCATAATATTTCAAATGAGTAACATAATAGAATTAATTCGTCAATTAATTCTAACATTGTTAAGTTTATTTAATGTTTCAAACATATTTCATGATAATTTCTTAGCTAACATTGAAGTGAAAATGTGTTAAATGATGGTAAACAACTCAAAATGTTATAAGGAAAAGTGTTTGAAATGTTAAATAAACATAACAAAATTTGGTTAAAATGACTAAATCCACACATTTATAAAGTTTGAGGACTAAATTGCGCTAAAGTTTTAAAGAGGGACTAATTTCAATTTTCAATAATAGTTAAGAGACCAAAAACATATTTAACCATTATTATTATTATTATTATTATTATTATTATTGTTGTTGTTGTTGTTGTTGTTGTTGTTGTTGATGTTATTTTTGTAGTAGTAGTAGTTGTTATTATTATTATTATTATTATTATTATTATTTATGTTGTTATTGTTATTAATATTGGTATTACCAATACTAGAATTTTTTGTATTTC
>Ga0099822_1009072_pt1 | contig 12611 bp, 7 predicted proteins | sample CowpeawhiteBW_FD_76839 | JGI IMG/M metagenome (GOLD analysis project Ga0099822, IMG submission 76839) | Root nodule microbial communities of legume samples collected from California USA - Cow pea white BW | ecosystem: Host-associated > Plants > Roots > Nodule | place: USA: California | collected... | reverse complement strand
TTTTTTTCCAAAAAAAAATATCCAAACCAACCCAAAATATTTTTAAAACAAACCCCAAATAAACCTAAAAGCCTCATAACAAATAAAAAAAAAAAAAAAAATAAAAAGCAAAGGCTAAAAAAAAAAAAAAAAAAAAAATCCAAGGTAGCAACAATAAACAAGTTAAAATGGCTTAAAAGGACTTGAGTGAATATTCCAAGAATACGAAGTTTCTTTGGGAATCAATGTTATACATTGGTCAAAATCCAGTTTTTCAAGAAATAACAAAACATATGAAAATGAAGTATCATGTTATTCAGGGTGCAATAAGCAAAGAAATTATTCATCTAATATCTGCCTAGTGATATTCACGAAAAACTATTTTTACACAAACACATGAAAAATAAAAATCGAACTACTCTTACGAATTCGATGTTAAAGACTTTAAGTTAACTTATTATAATTTTATTCAAACATTCTTTTAAAATTTGATAAGTAATATATATTTTTAATAATATTTTCCTTAATTTATTCTTTATTTGTTAGGTAAAAACATGTGATTAAAAATATCTTTATAGGAAAATTGTAGGATGTAATCGGTAAGTTGAAGGACATGTTATAGGATGTTTATTTTTTGGGAATTAATTTGTAAGTTGATTGGGAGTGAGGTAAATTAATAATGGTTACTTTTATCACCTAAAGAGGGAAACTTGAACTAAATTTGTTGGCCACCACATTGCCGCTGGCTCCACCAAGTATCTTCTAAATATGCCAGCCCATCCGAAACCCAGTACCTGCCATTCAATTCAATGAAATTTATATTACTACATAATAATGAGATTAATTAATCCATTAATTAATTAATTAATTAACGAACCTGTGTGGTGATGACTACAAGGAGGGAAACAAAAAAGGAGATGTGTTGGCGGTAAAAGATTTTGACAGCGGTCACTACGTGAATGGCGTACACATTGCCGGCACCAGAGTTAGCAAATATCGTTATTAGAACATGCTCCTTCACGTTGAACGGCCCTGGGTTCAACCTAAACTCCCACCGTGTCCCGCTCAAGAACACGCGTTTCGTTATTGTCGCCGCCATCAGCTGCCCCAGCGGCACCACTGCGATCTGCGCAGAGATGGCGGTGATGGCCAGGGGCTCCCTGCGGTACCAGAAAAACTGGTTCAGAAAGGACAACACAACGCAGGAGAGGCTTCCCAGCACCCACATTCGAAACGTCAGAATCGGAAGAGAAGGATCGTCGGTCGTTGCCACCGTCATAGCCACTTGCTTTATCGGCGAGTTCTCTTCTTCTTCGTCTTCTTCTTCTTCTTCTTCTTCTTTTTCGCCTTCACCATTCCTATTCTTGTTCCTATTCCTAATAATGTTCCTGTTGCTACCACCTTCATCTTCCACTTTGTGAGATACAACACATTGAACACACCATGTCAAGTGAAAAGGTTGTTAAGCATGTAAGATAAGAAAGAACGCATATGAGAGAGGGAGAGAGAGAGGCTTACGAAGAGGGGATGTCATCTCGTGGGAGGATTGCTCCATGTTGATTCACTCTCAAAATCTGTGTTGTGCTATCTTCAAATTCTTCAAATTCTTCAAATAACAAAGAAAAGGGAGAAGAGAAGGTTGCAGAGAGGTAGGTGAAGGTGATGCGTTACAGTGCTCCCCAAAATAGTTTTACTTTTTTTGAAATTTCCAAAATAATCATTTACGATTTTACACCACTCTTTACCCATTTCGATTACGTCGATATTTACATCTGCAAGGCCTAAATCCACACCTGCTTCTACCACAACACTTATTTCTAAAATACAAATGCAATAAAACATTTTATTTATTCATGACAGCAACCTGCTCTAAAACTTCAAAATTAAACTAAACACTCCTTTAACAAAATTTAACATGAATATTTAATTTATACATTTTAGAATACAAGAGAGAGAGATACATTCAATTTGAATATGTGTAGAGTATATAGGGTTATACATTTATAAAGAAGAAAATACAAACAATCTAATCGAGACTATACACACTACATCTAATGCTCTTTCTCATGCACAACTTAAATGTTACAAATATAATCAAATATAGTCTTTGTGATGTGTTAGTAAAACCATATGCTAGTTGATCATTAGAATTAATAAAATTCTGTCTTGCTTTTCTATATACAATCTTTTTCTCAAATAAAATAACAACAATTTCAATACTTTTAAGTCCTTTTATGAAAGATGGGATTTGAGCTTATATAAGACAACTTGATTGTCATATATATGTTTCATATGATTGGTCTCTCCAAAATGCAAGTTTAAGCCAAATAAACTCACAAGAAGTTGAGATCATAGTTTTATAATATGCTTTTGCACTAGATATGACTATAACATTTTATTTCTTGCTATTCTAAGAGGTCAAATTATAACCAATGAAGACATATCCGAAAGTGGATCTCTAAAAAAAAAAGGAACATGTCCAATCAACATCTAAATAACACACAATTTTAGTGTGATTAATGTGCCCATATAAAAAATATTTTTCAGGAGAACCTTTAATGTAATTCAATATATGAATGACAACATTCTAATTATATGCATATGAAGAATTGTGAAATTGACTCACCACAATAACTACCAAGAAAATGTTAGGGTAATACTTGTAAGATAGTTCAAATTTCCAATTACACTTCGATACTTCTCAAGATCTAAGAGTGACTTCACTTGATTAGGTAGGAGTTTGACATTGGAATCCATGGGTATATCAACAGACTTTGAATTCATTCACCTAAATACCTTGCAAATATACAATGCGCATTTTCTTTGAGAAATAACAATTTTATTGTTGGATTGTGCTACCTCAATCCCCAACTTATATGATTCCAAATAGAATAGATGGCAAATATTTAGGGATTGGAATTAATTAAGAACAAAAAATTGGAATTAAAAACAAAATTGATAAAACTTGGGTTAAGAGGAGGCACCACAAACCAAGGTTTGATAAGCCTCAAGGTGACCGCCATAAGAATTGGGAATTCTTGATAAGATCGCAAGATGTAAGGAAAACCCTAACAGAACCTCATAGTTATTTTTGGTAAAATTAGTCTACCTTATTATCAAATCCAAAAGGTTTACAAATACAGAATAAGTTGTGGGTTTTGGGTTCAAATCCTGAGTACAACCGTAATGTCAATATTTTTATTTAATACTCTAACCATGTTATACATGCAATCAACTTGGTCTCATCAAGGTGTTGGATCATCAGCTAGGCCTCCAAAAGATGAGCCACCTTGTGTTGCAATGTCTCTTTGGCTTTTGTAAGCTTCCTCTCGTCATGGGTCCACTTAAGTCTTGAATTGGGTCCTGGTCCAGTCTTGATACCACATCATGTACTTCAGTTTTGATATCCACATCACCAACAAATATCTAAGTTTTTCAAGATTTAAGGTCTTAACAAAGTTGTTGCTTTATCTAAGATGCCATGGTGATAATTGCATGTAAGTACAATGTCATCAATATATACTACTAGATAGATACAACCAACACTTGAGTGCCGATTAAATAATGAATGATCTATCTCACTACGAGTCACCCAAAATTATTGAATAACAATGTTAAAATTGTCAAACCAAGTCCTAGAAGACTGCTTGAGGTCATATAAAGATTTGTAAAGACGACATACCAATATAGAATACTCCCTTTGAGCACTAGAAATTGGAGGTTGCTCCACATAAATTTCTTCATGAAAATCACCATTAATAAAAGCTTTCTTGACATCCAAGTGATAAATAGATTAATGTTGAATGGTAGTCATGGCTATGAATAAGTGAGCAGAGGTCATCTTTTTTATGGGATAAGCTCCTCCGAGTTGTATGACTCAAGCCAAGGGAAGACTCCCCAATAGGTGGTGGTTTACGAGAGCTTGATGATGGTGGAAATATGGTGCACATATAGTGGTTTTGATGTGATAAGATGATGGCTCCTCCTCTATGATGAATGCATGATCAATGACAAAGACCCGGGCCCAACACAGCCCAAGCTAGGGGCTTCCTCTAAGATGCCTAACTACCAACACAGTACCTAATGAGCTCACCTAGTCACATATTTCTTGAAGGCCTTCATGTGTCGCACTTTACTTTAATTAATGTCTTGTAATTAGGAGTTGACTTTGTCTAAGTGTGAATTAATCTTTTAGGTCAACTTACCCTCAAACTATAAATAAGGTCTACCTTGTTTGTAAATACAAATATGATGAAATTAAGAGTTTTTCTCTACACCTTAAGTGTGTCAAATCTCACCATGGTATTATCTTAAGTGTTCAGCTCAAGTGGCGACTCCCCCTTCACTCATCTTGGTGTTAACCCCAAGTGGTGTGGCTTCTCCCATTCGCTTCGTTCTTTAGTTCGATTCGTGTTTCGACGTCACCACACTTATAGCCCATTCGTGTTTTAGTACAATCATATTGCCCCGTTTTAATTTTTGTGTTTCATATGGTTTGTAATTGTTCTTGTCCACCCCCTTGGCTATATTACATCCATTCACCGTTCACATTGCAAATAGAGGTTAGGCCAACTTTAAGGAACGATGGCTAGAGGAAACCTAGAAGAGGTGTTCTAGCCTTGGTTACCTAAGTTGAGTAGTGTGGCATATATTTGACAACATAATAATACTCAATTCAAAGGTAGTTTTTGTTGACAAAAGAAGAAGATTGATTAAAAAGATTTTGATAATGATAAAGATATTGAAGAAAATACTTGAAGATATTGAAGACAGTACATTTTATATTTAAAGTTCTTATTTTAATAGGCTTAAATTTCTCTAGTTAGTTGTACGATTGTTAGAACAACAGTCAGCTCGTAACTCCTCTGAGAAAAACTAAATTTTCAAAAAAAATCAGTGTGGTAATCGATTACCAACTTATGATAATCGATTACCAACTCAAAACTTTTATTTTTCGAAAATCCATTTAAGATAATCGATTACCACGAGTGATAATCGATTACCACTGGCAGTTATAAAATTATTTGATAAAAAACGTACAAGAGATAATTGATTGCCATTTTGGGTAATCGATTACCACTGCAAAACTTTGTTTTCGAAAACCACTAGAATAATCGATTATCTTAAGTGGTGATCGATTATCCTTGCCAGTTTCTGCTCAACTCTTCATTTCTAACTTAGCTTTCGAAAACCTCTTTAAATAGAACTCAGTTCCCAACTTCAAAAGTACCTTTTTAAGATTCAGAGTTCTTGTGTTGTGACTGCAAAGTGGTCCTCACTAAGATTCTTAAAAATAGCTTTGAAAAGCCTAGTATGAGTGAGCGATAACTTTTTCTAAGTGAGTTCTTAGAAGATTGAGTGTTTTGTTGTTGTTAGGAAAGCTAGCCATCCTCTATGTGACTCAGGGAGAGCTTTTGTTCATCTTTTGTAGTTGTTCAAGAGAGGTGTTTTCTAATTCTTTACTCTTTTATAATCTATTTGTACTCTGATTATTAGTGATTGAGTTAATCTTTTTGTATTTTTCCTGCCCCTCTTTACTTAGATTTTACTAGATAATATGAGAATTTGACTTTTTCATATTATCATAATAAAAGATAAGTAAAGGTAAAAACACTAATTTCGTTCGGATTTCAAAAGAAAACAAATTTGAAGACAAACTTGATCATTCCATAGGAGATGGTCTGTATCTGAAAGAAAAGAACTAAGTGGCTATTACCAAGTAGAGGGTCTCGATTTGACACACTATGTCTTTTTGTTTTTTTTTACTTTTTGAAAAAACCAAATTAGACCAATCTCGTGGAAAGGGTCTATTCAAAAGATTCAGATTCGGTGATCATTACCATGTAGAGAAATCACTTTGTTTTATTATCTTCTTTTTCTGACTTTTTGAAAAACATATTAGACCAATCTTGAGGAGAGGGTCTATATCGAAAGGAAAGAAATCAATGACCAATTCTTCGTAAATGGCCTCGATGTGACAAAGGAATCAATGACCATTGCCTCGCAAAGGGTCTTGATGTAAAGAGATCGAAGACCATTGCTTCGCAGAGGGCCTCGATGTGACATCAGAAATCAATGACCATTGCCTCGTAGAGGGCCTTGATGTAAAGAGATCGATGACCATTGCCTCACAGAGGGTCTCAATGTGGCATAAGAAATCAACGACCAATGCCTCGCAGAGGGCCTTGATTCAAAGAGATCGATGACCATTACCATATAGAGGTTCCCGATCCGAAAAACCATATTCTTTTTGTACTTTGACCTTTTGAAAAAGAGATTAGACCAATCTCGAGGAGAGGGTCTATATTTAAAGGATTCAATGACCATTACCATGTAAAGGGTCTCAATGTGACAAAGAAATCAATGACCATTGCTTCGCGGAGGGCCTTGATGTAAAGGAATTGATGACCATATTGCTTCGCAGAGGGTCTCAATGTAAAGAAAGGAAATCAATAACCATTGCTTAGTAGAGGGTTTTGATGTAAACATAAGAAAATCAATAATCATTGTCTCGTAGAGGGTCTTGATGTAAACATAAGGAAATCAATGACCATTGCCTTGTAGAGGGTCTTGATATATAAAAGGAGAACCTGAATTTTGTTTTTGAAGTGTCGACAAACACTGCGTGGATGCCTAAGATTGGTGAGACTTAAACAAAAAAAATTATCATTGTTGACTTTTTTTTTGGAAATGATTTTCAATGATTTTGTGGAGTATGATGGATGACATGATGTGATGATACATAACATGTTATGATTTCTTTTTGAACCTATATGATGATGCATACATGGATGTGTGGATGCATGAGTGAAATTTTCTTTTTTTCATTTATCATTTTTCTTTTATTCTAATTTGAAAGCAAGGAAAACAAGGCTTGGAGGCTAGTGTGAAAACTGGGCTTGGGGGCCAGTGTGAAAACTAGGCTAGGGGGCTAGTGGAAAAACTAGGCTTGGGGGCCAATGTGAAAACTGGGCTTGGGGGCCAGCGTGAGAACTAAGCTTAGGAGCCAGTGGAAATTGGGCTTGGGGGCCAATGTGAAAACTGGGCTTAGGGGCCAGTGTGAAAACTAGACTTGGGGGCCAGCGTGGGAACTGGGCTTAGAGGCCAGTGTGGGAACTGGGCTTAGGGGCTAGTGTGGGAACTGGGCTTGGGAGCTAGTGTGAAAACTGGGCTTGAGGGCTAGTGTGAAAACTGGGCTTGGAGGCCATTGTGAAAACTGGGCTTGCGGGCCATTGTGAAAACTGGGCTTGGGGGCTAGTATGCAAATTGGGCTTGAGGGCCAATGTGGAAACTGGGCTTGAAGGCCAGTATGAAAATTGGGCTTGGGGGCTAGTGTGGGAACTAGGCTTGAGGGCCAGACAAAACTGGGCTTGAGGGGCCAGTGTGGAAATTGAGCTTAGGGGCCAGTGTAAAAACTGGGCTTGAGGGCCAGTATGAAAACTAAGCTTAGGGGCCAGACAAAATTGTGCTTGAGGGGCCAGTGTGGAAACTGAGCTTGGGGGCTAGTGTGGAAACTAGGCTTGGATGTTGACTATCAAGAAGTTTGAGTTGACCATGTAGTTGCTTATTCATGAAGTTGATGTACTCAATGCATATATGGATGATGACTTGGTATGATGCATGAAATGCCTTATGTATGAATTTTCCTTTTGCATATTTTTGAAAACAAATTCGAATTGATCCTCGTTTCATTATTATTTTGAATTCATGGAATCATTCTACTTTGAATTTTTTTTTACTTTTCGAAATCATTTCTTTAGTCTAATTAGCTACTAATGAATCATTTTTTTAATCATTTCTTTTGAAACACTATTTGAATGACATGCATGAAATTGTCAAGGGCTTGAAAATGTTTGGATGTGGTGATAAAGATTAATTAGGGAGTTGCCCTAATTTGAATTGGTCTCGGGGCACAAAATATGTTGGCCTAATTTTAAGGGAAAGTATATGTGCTCACAAGGATAGTTCCCTAATACCTAAATATCAAGGTCACTAGAGCTATGACCCACTTCATGGCATTTCCCATGACAGTTGGTAAACAACAAGAAGTGGGAGTACCAATGAAGCAAACAAACTTTAGCTGGGGTTCTCATAATGACCACTTGGAAAGTACATCCAACGTGACACTGCTACACAATCCCCTTTAATTCTAAGCAACTCAGACCCGGGTATAGGGCCCCACTCATTTAATGAACAAAATGTGTTTATGTGAAGGGAGAATACAATGTATACCCCAACCCACACCTGACAATTATTCCAAATACCAAAATAAAGAAGAATATATACATATTCAATTATTCTATAAAAAAGAGATAAAAAGATTAAAAAAAAGGGAAGAAAAAATATGAAGAAAAACCACATCAATTTTGCACATCCAAATAAATGGCCTGACTCTATAGCATCCCTAGTGGAGTCGCCATCTATCGCAACCGAAATCGCAACGAGATGACGAACCAAAAATTAAAATTTGCAAAAAATAGAGTTAGGAGTCGCCACCATAGTTTATTTTGGAAAACTAAGGAAAAACCAAAAAAGATAAAACAAGGTCTGCGAAAAACCAGATTTTGGGTCCGGTAGTCGATTACGCATGGGGAAGGTATTAGCACCCCACAACGCCCGTCCTAAGACGATACCTTTAATTAAATGTGCAAAAGTTATGTAGTTTTTTAAAATATTTATTTTCCCCAAAAATAATAATAAATGAATTTACAAAAAAAAACATATTTTTTTGTTTTTTGGGTCCGAAGAGGATTAATCCTCGCTCCTACGTATCTCCATGTGAATGGAGAATCAGGGTTACATAGTTCTTTATGAAAAACTATTTGGAAAAATATTTGAAAAATGATTTAATTTTTTTAATAATTTTGAAACCCTTTTTGTTTAAATTTTTAGTATTATTTTAATATTGATGTCACGCGACGCAAGCGGCCGGACAGACACTGAAAATAAATTCCTTTTTTTTAGTTATGTTTAATTACTCGGATAATACCCACTTTGGTACATATGTGTCAATCTGGTACTCGCTTTTAAAAAAGTGTCAATTGCATCCCAACTTTTGTAAAAGTGTTTCAATTAGGTCCCTTTCAAATGTAGTTGACTAACGTCGTTAGTCAACGTGCCACGTGTCAATCTGTGTATTTTTTGATTTTTTTTTAATTTTTTAATTTTGTAAAAATTTTTTATAAAAAAATTATAAAAAATGCCATATGTCAGGTTCCTGTGTGTGACATGTGGCATTGTCAGTGCCATGTGGCATTGTGATGCCACGTGTCAGGTCCCTGTGTGACACGTGGCATTGTCAGTGCCACGTGGCATTGTCAGTGCCACGTGGCATTGTCAGTGCCACGTGTCAGTGTCACTATTAGATGTCATTGTGTTGATTTCGATTTAGTCCCTATATATGTCTTTTTGTTTCAATTTAGTACCTACTTATGTGTATCTAATTCAAGTTTGTCCCAATTTTTTTAATAAGTAAAATATTTTTCTATTCCATTTTTTATAAGATTAAAACTAATAAAGTATAAATATTCTTAAAAAATTAAGTACTAATATTTATTTGTTTCTCTCAATTTCAGACCAAATTTATTACTTGTATAAATATTTTACTAATATTTTTTATTAAAAATGACTTTTTAACATATTACTTTATTAATTACTTTTTTATTAAGTACTCATGTTTTGTTAATTTTTTTTTCCAAAATAGAAAAATATTGTCTCTTACTAATTTTAAATCAAAATTTCTGTTTGTCTGAATGTTATACTAATTTTTTTCATTAAAAATGACTTTTACCACTAAATTTTAATATAAATATCAAATACTTAATTTTTGTAAAAATTTTATACTTAATTACTTTTAATTTTATAAAAAAAAATGGATTTTAATTATTAAAAAAATTAGGTCAAGATTGAATGAGATACACATAAGTAGGTACTAAATTGAAACAAAAAGGCATATATGGGGACTAAATCAAAATCAACACAATGACATCTGATAGTGACACTGACACGTGGCATTGCAATGCCATGTGGCACTAATAATGCCACGTGTCACACAAAGGACCCGACACATGGCATTTTTATTTTTATTTTTAAAAATATTTTTAAAAAAATTTAAAAATTTAAAAAAAAATTTAAAAAAATTTAAAAAAATATAAAAAGATAAAATAAAAATTCAAAAAAACCACAAACTGACACGTGGCACGTTGACTAACAGCATTAGTCAACTCTGTCTGAAAGGGACCTAATTGAAGCACTTTTTCAAAAGTTGGGATGCAATTGACACTTTTTTAAAAGCGAGTACCAGATTGACACACATGTACCAAAGTGGGTATCATCCGAGTAATTAAACCTTAAAGTTATTTAAAAGTGGATGTGAATGTCATTACGACGTGAGCAACCAGATAGATATTAAAGAGTAAACAAAGAAAACTATTTTTTATTCTTAGATTGATATATATTTTTTAGAAAAAAAAGGAACGAAAGTCTAAAATGGGTGTCATGCGACGCGAGCGGTTGAACAGACACCAAAGAAATGGGAAAAAATATTTTTTAATGATTTAAAAAATAATTGATAAAAATAAATCAAAAGAAAAAAAAGCAACTGGTAGTGACGTACCTTCAAAAATGTTCAATATCTCCTCACCTTTTCTCTTTTTTTATTCTTTGTCTCCTTTTCTAATATTTTTTTGTTTTTTTTTCAAGAGAGATAAAAATGAGATGGGTTTGTGTGGGTAGTAATGAGAGACAAAGAGAGAGTGTAGAGAATGTTTTCTTCTCTTTCTACCTCCTTTAATATATTTTTTTTTGAAAGAGAGATAAAAAAGAAGGTGTGTATGGGAGTGGTGATGGGAAAGAATTAGAGAAGTGTAGAAAATATCTTTCTTTGGTCATGACAGAGGCGTATTTATACTCACACATTGCAATATCAATGCAATCTCAGCCTTAATTGTAATGAACAATATAAGGAAGAAATCATAGCAAATCAGAGCACAAAATCAATCAAGATTAGTAATATTGATTCTAACCGTTAACAAATTAGAGCACAAAAATCAATCCTAATTAGTAATATTGATTCTAATTATACGAAGAGATATTGTTTTTAATTATTAGAATCATATCACTAATTTCTCTATCAGAACAAAGGTAGAAGATATGTTGAGTTGTTGGGCTCATGAAGAGGAGTGTGATAACAAATTAGACTTTTCCTTCTTTTTTCCTTCTTTTTTTCTTTTTTTTTCATGTCTCTTTTTTTTCTTTTTTTTTTCTAAAATTAAAGTTTGAAAATCTTTGAAGAAAATTTGGTTTAACATTTTTTTTATTCTCGATTAACTAAAAAACTTTATTATTTATTATTTTTTTTATATTTTTTTTGAAAATAAATTTATTCACCCGGACAAAATTTGGTGTTGACACTTTGTTTAAGAGATTAATAACTAGATGTAGGGTCTTTTGATTTGAATTAGTATGAATATCAATGTTGATCTTCTTCCCTAAACTCTTATTTTACTTGCACTTGCATTTAAAGTAACTATGACTTTAAGTTAATCAGTAAAATTTTGAGAATTTTTTTTTTTGTTTTATAAAAATCGAATTCACCCCCTCTTAATATTTGACCACTGTCTAGTCATTCCGTTGCGCGATACCAGCAATTTGTATCAAAGCTTGCTTTGATATTTATTCAAATTTTTCGAAAATGGTAGGGTCAAACAAAACTTTTGCTGAAGGTGTGTCTATCAATAGAGCTCCACTTTTTACCGGTGAAAATTACCCATTCTGGAATGTTAGAATGCAAATATTTTTCAAATCAATTGATAGGGATATTTGGGATGTTGTTTTGAATGGATCATTTGTTCCTATTAACGTTATTAATGAAGTGCAGGAACCAAAGCCTTTTGCACAATGGACTATTGATGAAAATAGGCAAGCTCAATATAATGTTAAAGCCAGAAACATCATATCATCTACTTTAACTCTTGATGAGTTCTATAGAATTTGTGTTTGCACCAGTGCACGCGAGATGTGGGAAATCCTTTGACTAACTCACGAAGGAATTGATGATGTCAAACGGGCTAGAAAGAACCCTTTGATTCAAGAATATGAAATGTTTTGCACGTAGCAGGGAGAAACCATCTACGATGTGCTGAAGCGATTCACACACATCGTCAACCATCTCAGTGGGCTAGGTAAAACCTTTGATACTGATGAACTTAACATAAAAATTCTTAAATCTTTGAATAGGACTTGGCAGCCAAAGGTGACGCCCATCACGAAGTCACAGAATCTTGCAACAATGACCATGGCGACTTTTTTTTGGAAAACTGAAGGAGCACGAGCTTCAACTGGGCAAGTTGAATGATAAAGAAGATCAAGGAAGAAAGAAGAATATTGCATTCAAAACTGAAGTTGTCAAAGGCAATAAGCAAAAAGGAGAAGAAGATTCTGATGATGATGAGAACCTTAGTCTCATGATAAAGAAGTTCACAAAATTCATGAAGGATAAATGCATAAATCAATTCAAGAGCAGGAGAATCAAGGATCCTCCTCAAACTTCAAATTCTAGGGATGTGGAGAAACTGGTCATGTAAAAGTAGACTGCCCAAATTCAAAAAGGAGTGATGAAAAGAATAACAGAA
>Ga0099822_1009068_pt1 | contig 12614 bp, 4 predicted proteins | sample CowpeawhiteBW_FD_76839 | JGI IMG/M metagenome (GOLD analysis project Ga0099822, IMG submission 76839) | Root nodule microbial communities of legume samples collected from California USA - Cow pea white BW | ecosystem: Host-associated > Plants > Roots > Nodule | place: USA: California | collected... | reverse complement strand
CTTTGCGTCATTTTAATCAAGTGATGTATTATAACTTTTATTAGTGTATAAAAAATAGATTCATTATAATTTAAAAAATTGAAGTAAACAAACATTTAAAATATATTTTAATTTAAATATTTTCTTCCTTTTATATTTTTTTAAAAATATTTTTTTCCTTTTATATTTTTTAAAAAAGATTCTTAAAATTTATAAACTAGGTTTCATTAATGTTTGCAAATTTAATAAATGTTTTGGTTCTCATCAAATTTTATTTGGTAATATAATCTAAAATGTAAACAATTATAATTTCTTTCAAAGTATTTGATATCGAAGAAACAACCATACTCCTAATATTGAATATTTAATAATATTATGTTTCCTTTACCGTAATTTTTTATAAAAATTAATTAAAATTAATATTAAAGTAGTAAAAAAACGGGTATGGGTATGGGTATGGGTACGAGATTACACCCGTTATCCGGTGGGGATGGGGATGGGACAAAAGTTTGATACCAGTTGGGTTTGGGTATGGGAATGGAGATGAATTTTTTTGACAGGGATGAGTATGGGATAGTGAAACTCGTCCCCGCCCCGCCCCGCCCCGTTGCCATCCCTACCTATGAGGGAGGTCCTAAAATCCTATTATAAAGTATTTTAAAGTTGGCCATATAATCGAACACCAAATTGTATTAGCAAAACTTAAATAACTCAGTGGTTTCATATGTTAAAGGGTCAAATTGCATATCTAGAGATTTTGTAAAAGAATCACAACTAGTAAATTGAGCATTTTGATGAATCCATTTATACCAAATTAGTATATCCCCTTTCATGTTAACAGAAGACATATATAAGTATTTATCTAACAACACTAGATATTGGGTAAAAAAAACTATTAATCCTAGAAAAGTCAATCCAAAAGGGTTACAACCAACAAATGTGGCTTTGTAGTATATATGGTTGAAGCTATGGAGATTGTTGGAAGTGATATGGGGTGGAAAAGAATAACCATAGGGGTGAAGGAAAGGAGTTTTGATGAGGTTTTAAGGGTGGTGGTCAAGGACGTGTTTGTGATGATGATGTGTTGTAGGAAGAGTTAAATTGGATACTAGTAAAGGTAACATGATGTGGTAGTAAATGTTGGGTTACCATGAAGGAGTAAGGTAAAAGGAAGTGAGAGTATGATTGGATCATGTAGGTTGATGTGAGGAAGGGGATACAAGCGAAAATACTTGATGTAGAAATAGAAGTACAAAGGGAGGGCTCCTAGTGACTAAAGCATCAATGAAGGCTTTCAAGATGTCATGTCAAGAGTTGGAGAAGTTAATGGTGAATATCTTGTGATTCCATATGAGCTTGCATGGAAGTGATGAGGTCAGAAATGGCCTTAAGTGGTTCATCAACATCTTTGGAAGAGGGTTTCAGGTATACTGGTGGCAACGAAAGCACCAAAATGTTTTAAACCTAATAAAAGAAATGCACAAGAAGGAAGTAATGTGAGTATTTTTCATCGCCTAAAAGAGTAGATGATAATGTTACACATATTCTAGGAAGGATTGCAATATTAACAAAAATAAGGCCCAACTGAAGTTAAAAAAAAAAAATCCCAAAACACTTCTAATAAATGATAAAATTTGTATGTGTCTTGTGTTTGTATGGTACAATAACATATCTCTCATATATAAAATATTGAAGTAGAATATCTTAACAAGATCTTTCTAGATTAGTTTCATTCATTACGATAAAATGTTACTTTATGATGTCTAGTGATAATCCATAAGTTGAAGGATGTTCCATAATGCAATGGTTCCTAAACGCACAAAATATAAACATAATAATTAGAAACTAACTGCAACTTAATATAATCCAATCAAAAAATGTAAGAACTAAATACAACAAAATATTACTTTAAACCTAAAGTTGTAGACAACTCACTCTTAGTCTAATTGAATCTTATTAAAAGCAGATAGAAATTATCAATTTTCATATATAATTCCAAATTGGTAGTAAGGAAGAGGTAATCTGCTTCCCAAGGAGTAGATGCAACAAAAATATTTATCTACACCTCAGGATGCAGATTAACACATCCCAAAACCAAGCTTAATCTTCAAAGAAATTTTGTCATCTTAGAATAGAATGCTCTATATTGCTATGATGAAAGTCCTTTGCATGATGACACCAATTTATACTTGCTAGTGAAGTATGAATCACACTATAGGAGCAGATAAAGTGTTAGTTTGATTCTTTAGATTTTCTTTTGAACATAAGCTAATCATTTGGCATTAAGAATCTCAAGTTGCAAGACAAATCTTTTGTTCCGGATCCTTCAAAACTAAGATGGAAAAACAATGATTGTGAAGTAAAAAAGGAATATTAATTATGCCTTTTAGAGCTATAGATGTGTCATTATCTCAACAACATGGTTGCTTCCTTTGCAATTAATGAATGCATGCATTTATTGAAATTCAATATGCGTTCATAAGTATTAAATACCATAAGACATCATTCCCAAATATAATTAATATACATAATATATATTTTTACCATACTCATCATAATGAATTGTTGGAGTATTTTATGATATTTCGGATTATAGAGAGGGTAGACGTTTTCCAATAAACATAATTCTCTAATAAGATATTTGTTTTACAATTAACATGCATTAATCTTTTTTCACTTTTATAATTAATAAATATTATATAAATCTTCATTTGAAAATAAAATTTTGACCTCCCGTTTTTGTCCTTGAAAAAAATTCAGTATTCCCAAATGCACCTTAAGTTTCTGTCTGATATTATGCAAAATAGAAAAGAAAGAAAGAAAAAAAGATGAGGAAGGAGTGAATAGAAAGATCATTTGGTTAGAACAATGAGACAAATGAAATGAAATTTTTTTTAAAATTGTTTAACTTATTTTTAATTATTATCATTTTATTTAATTAATGTTATATAATAAAAACGGGGGAAAAATACAAATACCCAACCATATTTTGGTCATCATGATAATAGATGGTGGTACTAATGAGTTATATTACCCTTTTCATATAAACTTTTTCACGAATTAAAAGCTAACTTATATAAAAAATAAAAAGTAAGAATATAAAAAAATACCTAAACTTTTTTTACCTTATAAACAAATTAATATTAAATTTTGCTTTTTGTTTCTAAATTTTTATAGTGAAGTTCGTGCGAATATTTATGTACATAATATGTTCACTCTTTCCATATCTTTGTCTTTTGTATTACGCAGAAAAATACTTTGTGGGATCCTTTTCTTCACACTTCTCTACATCCAAACCACGTTTATAATAATAGAAAAAACTAGAATGTTGGTATAGAACAGTTATAATGTTTAAATTTGAGATTTCAAACATTATCAAAGAGATTATACTCACTAAAAATTGATACCATTATCATATGCATGACGACTAACGACAACTATTTACAATATAAAGACTACACAATGATGATTTTTTTTTTTTAATCATCAATGTATAGTATATAAAATAACGATTAAAAGTAACCATTGTTCAATGATGAACATTAATTATAAGAATGTCATTGGTCTAATTTTAGTAACAGTCTTCGTATAACAACGTATTGCGTCACTAAACAGTGTTTTTGTATTAGTGCAATTACCATTTTAGGAATTTGGGTTAGAAATTTAGTTTACTTAGATTATATATAAAGTCTTATTAAATAGTATTATATAGAAGAATAAGTGCATTTTAACTTTAACTTAATCTGATATATCCGTTGATAAAGTAAGGGTTAGAAATTTAGTTTACTCAGATGGAATATAAAGTCTTATTAAGTATCATATCAAATTAAATTTTATCTTTCACTTTATCTCATATAACCGGTTGATAAAATAATGTTTGCACTTATTTACATACAGTAAATTAATTTTATTTTTAATAAATGTGAAATTTCCAACAAATCTAATAATGGATTGAACATGTATTATACTTAATAATTTAATTCTAATTAAATACTACTTTTGTTAAATTTGAAATTAAAATTTATCATTAGAATTAATTTCATTGAAATAATATGGTTAGGTTTAATCATCATATTTAAGGTATTGTTTGGTGTTTTAAATTATATTTGGTTTTGTCTTCTAAATAATATAAAATTATCAAGTGTATTGAAACAAGTTCTTCGATCAAAATTTAAAAGAATGAGAATTCATCTTTGAAATTACTTTTCCATTCCTCATAGTTAAAGATCGTGTAATCACGTTGTGGTTCAACAAAAATTCAAAAGGTGAAGGACAAATGATGCTTCAATTTCCAAATAAGATGAGCTACCTTCTAAAAAACACCACCTAGAATTGATACCATCACATGTATTCCGTTGCTATGCATAAATGTTACCGGTGGAGTTTGTATTAAGTAGTCTATTGCACTTGAGGGACCATGATTCTTGTATGAATTCAAAAGTTGTAGAATCTTAAACTTGTTAAGGATAACCCTATAATATGTTGAGCATAAAGTATGGTTTTCTTGCCGGAATAAGAGGACCATTTTTGTTCCAATTACTTGTTCTCAACAAAATAAAGCAAATTCCAATATATATATCACCATGTTAATGTTTTTTTTTTTTTTTTATCACCTAACTGCATCACCCTTAAGCAACCGTGTTGAATGCAAACTGTGGTACACGGAATAGAATTTTTGGTGAGGCATTTTATGTATATTATAATAACAGTTTAATTTTAAGTTTCGTATAAATAAAAATATGATTTAAATATTATTTTTGGTCTCTTATTTTGGTGAGTTTGTTCGGTGTGTTATATTTTCTTTGTTTCGTGTTTAATAAAATCTAAATTTTGGTTAATTTTGATTAATTTAGTCCTTTTTTTAGTTATGACGTTTAAATCATTAATGAAATGTAAACGGTGTATATAACGTGTCAGTTCATAATTTTTTTTAAATTTAAAAATTTTAAATTTTTCTTAATTAAAAGAAATTGTCCACATATCAAGTCAATATTGTGTCACGTGGCAGTGTCAGTACCTTATATTCAATTCAATTTTAATTTTCATTAATTTTGTTAAGTTTCGTCTCAATAGAAAATTTTGTCACTCTCCAACCCCAACTCTAACCCTATAGCAAAAATCAAACATAAATCTAATAATTATATTCTAAGAATATAGTTAGAGTTGGTTTAAAAATAGTAAAAGAAATATTAAGTAAAAATGTGAATTTTAATAAAAATTTCAATATAACATTTATGCAAAAAGTATATTTGGCCTCAATTTTGAGAGAGACAAAATTGCTCAATTCTGAAAAAGAAAAAGTTGGGATTGAATTGATCAAAATTAACAAAAATTATGACTAAATTGAACAAAAATTAACAAAAATTGGGATTGAATTAAATATAAGACACTAACACGTAATACTGATACTGACACGTTACATTAACATTGCCATGTGGTACAATACTGACTTGACATGTGGATAATTTTTTAAATTAAGAAAAAATTAAAAAATTAAAAGAAAAACAAAGAAAAGAAAAATCATGAACTCACATGTGGCATATATTGTTCACATCTCGTCAATGATTTAAACGGTGTTACAAAAAAGAACAAATTGACTAAAATTGACGAAAATTAAGATTTTATTAAATATGCAAAGAAAAAGTGGACCACATAAAATAAATTCGACAAAATATGGACTAAAATATTATTTGAAGTCATCTCAATGTCATTAAATTTAATTCTTACTCAATTATTAAATCAAGATTTAGTTGATTCCTAGTTTGAATTATGACATCAAAATCTAATTTAATGTTACAGATAACAAAAATGAAATCAGATAGGAAATGAACAAAGTTTGAGAGAAAAAATATTGAATCTAAACTCAATTCAGTTTATTGATATTGATTCGGTGGCTTGATTTTCATATATTTAGCTTCATTACGGAAGAATAAAAACGGATAGATGAAACTAAAAAATAAACATGACAAAAGAGAAGGCAAGAAGAAATTTCAATTCTAAACTTATTTGAACTAGCATAACGAAAAAAATATCTAAAAAATATTCTTTTATTATACAAATTAAAAATAAGAAAAAAAGTTTGTTTTAATTTTTCTTTTTTCTAAAAATGATCGTAGAAAAAGTGTTCAAGCATCTCATTTGTCTTTATTGTGATGACATAATCATGAGTCACACGCAAATAGATAGATAGCTCAGCTGGGCTATTCATTCATATCATACGGATCGATATGGTTCATGCATTGCACTTTCGGTTTCTTATTTAGGAATTTAATGCCAATGCATAGCCACAGAGAATAGATGTATCAGCTGCACGCCGCATATATATATATATATATATATGCGGCGTGCAGCTGATACATCTATTCTCTGTGGCTATGCATTGGCATTAAATTCCTAAATAAGAAACCGAAAGTGCAATGCATGAACCATATCGATCCGTATGATATGAATGAATAGCCCAGCTGAGCTATCTATCTATTTGCGTGTGACTCATGATTATGTCATCACAATAAAGACAAATGAGATGCTTGAACACTTTTTCTACGATCATTTTTAGAAAAAAGAAAAATTAAAACAAACTTTTTTTCTTATTTTTAATTTGTATAATAAAAGAATATTTTTTAGATATTTTTTTCGTTATGCTAGTTCAAATAAGTTTAGAATTGAAATTTCTTCTTGCCTTCTCTTTTGTCATGTTTATTTTTTAGTTTCATCTATCCGTTTTTATTCTTCCGTAATGAAGCTAAATATATGAAAATCAAGCCACCGAATCAATATCAATAAACTGAATTGAGTTTAGATTCAATATTTTTTCTCTCAAACTTTGTTCATTTCCTATCTGATTTCATTTTTGTTATCTGTAACATTAAATTAGATTTTGATGTCATAATTCAAACTAGGAATCAACTAAATCTTGATTTAATAATTGAGTAAGAATTAAATTTAATGACATTGAGATGACTTCAAATAATATTTTAGTCCATATTTTGTCGAATTTATTTTATGTGGTCCACTTTTTCTTTGCATATTTAATAAAATCTTAATTTTCGTCAATTTTAGTCAATTTGTTCTTTTTTGTAACACCGTTTAAATCATTGACGAGATGTGAACAATATATGCCACATGTGAGTTCATGATTTTTCTTTTCTTTGTTTTTCTTTTAATTTTTTAATTTTTTCTTAATTTAAAAAATTATCCACATGTCAAGTCAGTATTGTACCACATGGCAATGTTAATGTAACGTGTCAGTATCAGTATTACGTGTTAGTGTCTTATATTTAATTCAATCCCAATTTTTGTTAATTTTTGTTCAATTTAGTCATAATTTTTGTTAATTTTGATCAATTCAATCCCAACTTTTTCTTTTTCAGAATTGAGCAATTTTGTCTCTCTCAAAATTGAGGCCAAATATACTTTTTGCATAAATGTTATATTGAAATTTTTATTAAAATTCACATTTTTACTTAATATTTCTTTTACTATTTTTAAACCAACTCTAACTATATTCTTAGAATATAATTATTAGATTTATGTTTGATTTTTGCTATAGGGTTAGAGTTGGGGTTGGAGAGTGACAAAATTTTCTATTGAGACGAAACTTAACAAAATTAATGAAAATTAAAATTGAATTGAATATAAGGTACTGACACTGCCACGTGACACAATATTGACTTGATATGTGGACAATTTCTTTTAATTAAGAAAAATTTAAAATTTTTAAATTTAAAAAAAATTATGAACTGACACGTTATATACACCGTTTACATTTCATTAATGATTTAAACGTCATAACTAAAAAAAGGACTAAATTAATCAAAATTAACCAAAATTTAGATTTTATTAAACACGAAACAAAGAAAATATAACACACCGAACAAACTCACCAAAATAAGAGACCAAAAATAATATTTAAATCATATTTTTATTTATACGAAACTTAAAATTAAACTGTTATTATAATATACATAAAATGCCTCACCAAAAATTCTATTCCGTGTACCACAGTTTGCATTCAACACGGTTGCTTAAGGGTGATGCAGTTAGGTGATAAAAAAAAAAAAAAAACATTAACATGGTGATATATATATTGGAATTTGCTTTATTTTGTTGAGAACAAGTAATTGGAACAAAAATGGTCCTCTTATTCCGGCAAGAAAACCATACTTTATGCTCAACATATTATAGGGTTATCCTTAACAAGTTTAAGATTCTACAACTTTTGAATTCATACAAGAATCATGGTCCCTCAAGTGCAATAGACTACTTAATACAAACTCCACCGGTAACATTTATGCATAGCAACGGAATACATGTGATGGTATCAATTCTAGGTGGTGTTTTTTAGAAGGTAGCTCATCTTATTTGGAAATTGAAGCATCATTTGTCCTTCACCTTTTGAATTTTTGTTGAACCACAACGTGATTACACGATCTTTAACTATGAGGAATGGAAAAGTAATTTCAAAGATGAATTCTCATTCTTTTAAATTTTGATCGAAGAACTTGTTTCAATACACTTGATAATTTTATATTATTTAGAAGACAAAACCAAATATAATTTAAAACACCAAACAATACCTTAAATATGATGATTAAACCTAACCATATTATTTCAATGAAATTAATTCTAATGATAAATTTTAATTTCAAATTTAACAAAAGTAGTATTTAATTAGAATTAAATTATTAAGTATAATACATGTTCAATCCATTATTAGATTTGTTGGAAATTTCACATTTATTAAAAATAAAATTAATTTACTGTATGTAAATAAGTGCAAACATTATTTTATCAACCGGTTATATGAGATAAAGTGAAAGATAAAATTTAATTTGATATGATACTTAATAAGACTTTATATTCCATCTGAGTAAACTAAATTTCTAACCCTTACTTTATCAACGGATATATCAGATTAAGTTAAAGTTAAAATGCACTTATTCTTCTATATAATACTATTTAATAAGACTTTATATATAATCTAAGTAAACTAAATTTCTAACCCAAATTCCTAAAATGGTAATTGCACTAATACAAAAACACTGTTTAGTGACGCAATACGTTGTTATACGAAGACTGTTACTAAAATTAGACCAATGACATTCTTATAATTAATGTTCATCATTGAACAATGGTTACTTTTAATCGTTATTTTATATACTATACATTGATGATTAAAAAAAAAAAATCATCATTGTGTAGTCTTTATATTGTAAATAGTTGTCGTTAGTCGTCATGCATATGATAATGGTATCAATTTTTAGTGAGTATAATCTCTTTGATAATGTTTGAAATCTCAAATTTAAACATTATAACTGTTCTATACCAACATTCTAGTTTTTTCTATTATTATAAACGTGGTTTGGATGTAGAGAAGTGTGAAGAAAAGGATCCCACAAAGTATTTTTCTGCGTAATACAAAAGACAAAGATATGGAAAGAGTGAACATATTATGTACATAAATATTCGCACGAACTTCACTATAAAAATTTAGAAACAAAAAGCAAAATTTAATATTAATTTGTTTATAAGGTAAAAAAAGTTTAGGTATTTTTTTATATTCTTACTTTTTATTTTTTATATAAGTTAGCTTTTAATTCGTGAAAAAGTTTATATGAAAAGGGTAATATAACTCATTAGTACCACCATCTATTATCATGATGACCAAAATATGGTTGGGTATTTGTATTTTTCCCCCGTTTTTATTATATAACATTAATTAAATAAAATGATAATAATTAAAAATAAGTTAAACAATTTTAAAAAAAATTTCATTTCATTTGTCTCATTGTTCTAACCAAATGATCTTTCTATTCACTCCTTCCTCATCTTTTTTTCTTTCTTTCTTTTCTATTTTGCATAATATCAGACAGAAACTTAAGGTGCATTTGGGAATACTGAATTTTTTTCAAGGACAAAAACGGGAGGTCAAAATTTTATTTTCAAATGAAGATTTATATAATATTTATTAATTATAAAAGTGAAAAAAGATTAATGCATGTTAATTGTAAAACAAATATCTTATTAGAGAATTATGTTTATTGGAAAACGTCTACCCTCTCTATAATCCGAAATATCATAAAATACTCCAACAATTCATTATGATGAGTATGGTAAAAATATATATTATGTATATTAATTATATTTGGGAATGATGTCTTATGGTATTTAATACTTATGAACGCATATTGAATTTCAATAAATGCATGCATTCATTAATTGCAAAGGAAGCAACCATGTTGTTGAGATAATGACACATCTATAGCTCTAAAAGGCATAATTAATATTCCTTTTTTACTTCACAATCATTGTTTTTCCATCTTAGTTTTGAAGGATCCGGAACAAAAGATTTGTCTTGCAACTTGAGATTCTTAATGCCAAATGATTAGCTTATGTTCAAAAGAAAATCTAAAGAATCAAACTAACACTTTATCTGCTCCTATAGTGTGATTCATACTTCACTAGCAAGTATAAATTGGTGTCATCATGCAAAGGACTTTCATCATAGCAATATAGAGCATTCTATTCTAAGATGACAAAATTTCTTTGAAGATTAAGCTTGGTTTTGGGATGTGTTAATCTGCATCCTGAGGTGTAGATAAATATTTTTGTTGCATCTACTCCTTGGGAAGCAGATTACCTCTTCCTTACTACCAATTTGGAATTATATATGAAAATTGATAATTTCTATCTGCTTTTAATAAGATTCAATTAGACTAAGAGTGAGTTGTCTACAACTTTAGGTTTAAAGTAATATTTTGTTGTATTTAGTTCTTACATTTTTTGATTGGATTATATTAAGTTGCAGTTAGTTTCTAATTATTATGTTTATATTTTGTGCGTTTAGGAACCATTGCATTATGGAACATCCTTCAACTTATGGATTATCACTAGACATCATAAAGTAACATTTTATCGTAATGAATGAAACTAATCTAGAAAGATCTTGTTAAGATATTCTACTTCAATATTTTATATATGAGAGATATGTTATTGTACCATACAAACACAAGACACATACAAATTTTATCATTTATTAGAAGTGTTTTGGGATTTTTTTTTTTTAACTTCAGTTGGGCCTTATTTTTGTTAATATTGCAATCCTTCCTAGAATATGTGTAACATTATCATCTACTCTTTTAGGCGATGAAAAATACTCACATTACTTCCTTCTTGTGCATTTCTTTTATTAGGTTTAAAACATTTTGGTGCTTTCGTTGCCACCAGTATACCTGAAACCCTCTTCCAAAGATGTTGATGAACCACTTAAGGCCATTTCTGACCTCATCACTTCCATGCAAGCTCATATGGAATCACAAGATATTCACCATTAACTTCTCCAACTCTTGACATGACATCTTGAAAGCCTTCATTGATGCTTTAGTCACTAGGAGCCCTCCCTTTGTACTTCTATTTCTACATCAAGTATTTTCGCTTGTATCCCCTTCCTCACATCAACCTACATGATCCAATCATACTCTCACTTCCTTTTACCTTACTCCTTCATGGTAACCCAACATTTACTACCACATCATGTTACCTTTACTAGTATCCAATTTAACTCTTCCTACAACACATCATCATCACAAACACGTCCTTGACCACCACCCTTAAAACCTCATCAAAACTCCTTTCCTTCACCCCTATGGTTATTCTTTTCCACCCCATATCACTTCCAACAATCTCCATAGCTTCAACCATATATACTACAAAGCCACATTTGTTGGTTGTAACCCTTTTGGATTGACTTTTCTAGGATTAATAGTTTTTTTTACCCAATATCTAGTGTTGTTAGATAAATACTTATATATGTCTTCTGTTAACATGAAAGGGGATATACTAATTTGGTATAAATGGATTCATCAAAATGCTCAATTTACTAGTTGTGATTCTTTTACAAAATCTCTAGATATGCAATTTGACCCTTTAACATATGAAACCACTGAGTTATTTAAGTTTTGCTAATACAATTTGGTGTTCGATTATATGGCCAACTTTAAAATACTTTATAATAGGATTTTAGGACCTCCCTCATAGGTAGGGATGGCAACGGGGCGGGGCGGGGCGGGGACGAGTTTCACTATCCCATACTCATCCCTGTCAAAAAAATTCATCTCCATTCCCATACCCAAACCCAACTGGTATCAAACTTTTGTCCCATCCCCATCCCCACCGGATAACGGGTGTAATCTCGTACCCATACCCATACCCATACCCGTTTTTTTACTACTTTAATATTAATTTTAATTAATTTTTATAAAAAATTACGGTAAAGGAAACATAATATTATTAAATATTCAATATTAGGAGTATGGTTGTTTCTTCGATATCAAATACTTTGAAAGAAATTATAATTGTTTACATTTTAGATTATATTACCAAATAAAATTTGATGAGAACCAAAACATTTATTAAATTTGCAAACATTAATGAAACCTAGTTTATAAATTTTAAGAATCTTTTTTAAAAAATATAAAAGGAAAAAAATATTTTTAAAAAAATATAAAAGGAAGAAAATATTTAAATTAAAATATATTTTAAATGTTTGTTTACTTCAATTTTTTAAATTATAATGAATCTATTTTTTATACACTAATAAAAGTTATAATACATCACTTGATTAAAATGACGCAAAG
>Ga0099822_1009067_pt1 | contig 12615 bp, 6 predicted proteins | sample CowpeawhiteBW_FD_76839 | JGI IMG/M metagenome (GOLD analysis project Ga0099822, IMG submission 76839) | Root nodule microbial communities of legume samples collected from California USA - Cow pea white BW | ecosystem: Host-associated > Plants > Roots > Nodule | place: USA: California | collected... | reverse complement strand
ATATATATATATATTATTAAAAATATATATATATATATATATATATATATATATATATATATATATATATATATATATATATATATATATATATATATATAAATATCCACACTTATATACTAATGGGAGGAAACAATATTATTTATAGTGATACAAAACAAAATTATGATTGATATACGGTAACTATGCATTATAAAAATAGTAAAAAAACAAAATTACTATATATACAATTTTCATATTTAAATACTAACCACTTTTTAACTTCTTGATTATTATTTTTCTTCTAACAAAAACTAATCATAATTGCTGATATTATTTAAAAGTAAAAATATTAGTTTTTATTTTTTATTTTTTTATTCGTTACTCATAATAAACAAATTACAATTACTTGCAAATTAATTTTCTAAAGCTAGATATATTTTTAATATAAAATTTAAAATATAACTTTGTTGTATATAATACTATATAAAATTATTTAAAAAACAACTCATCACAGGCTAAACATACTAATTAAAAATAAATCAAAGATGTAAACATTATGTTTCAATTCAAACTACAAAAACTAGATTGAAATGGAAGCCTTGTTATAATTTGGATCCATAAAAAATATCAAGACCAAATCAACCAGATCACCAATACTTTTAATTCTAAGTGTGCGGTATTTAATATTGTTTTCAATATACATTTATTTTTAGGTGATAATATATTATTTTATCAGCATTGTTTTATATATTTAAAGTATGTAACTAATGATAAACTATGCAGGTTTAAAGAATGAAATTAATAAAGTTAATTTTTTTTATTCAAAATAACAAAAGCAATAGCAGAAATTATGAAGAACTAAACAAAGATGACTAGAAAGAACACAGCACTGTAATAAAAGCTCTCTTACACGAATTGCACCAAAACATTTCATGTCATTTTTCAAAGATATAGCGGTTAAGAAACAATATGCATTTTAGAAAGCACCTTTTCAACAAAAGACGAAGAAAGTAACCAACTATAATCATCTCCGATAGTTCTTTTATTTTTCTTTTCTCCTGTGAGTTTTACATTACTCACATTGAGTTATATATATATATATATATATATATATATATATATATATATATTGAGTGTGGAACTTGTTAGGATGATGAAAATTACGCGTCTTGGATCACTTAGGGGTGACTGTTATATAATGAACTCTAAGTTTATGATGTTGTTTATCCTGAGAGAAAGACATTTTGAATTAGTGTTTGATTTTTCTTATAATTCTGTAGTAAAGTATTTTGAGGTGTCTCGGATGATTTTTCTTCATATTTGAAATTTTCACATTATATTCTTGTGTTCATTGTATTAATTTTATTTTTATGTTAATATGATAATTTTTGAAAGTAAAGACGATAATGTACTTAATTGATGATTGATAATGCATTTTTTCTATCAAGAGAACTAAATATTAAAGATGGTTCAAACAGATGGTGAGTGACACAATATATCTAACAAACAACACATCTTATTGAGATAGACTCTAACTTATAGTTCTGATATTATTTTAAAAAATGTTCTTTAAACCTATTTCAACCGTATAAAATAAACTTATAAGATAAAATTTGCGATTATTTATATATTATATATTCGTCATATTTCTGGTCTTATATATGTTACATGAGATGGCACTTATCTCTAGGTTATGTGGCACCGGAAACATTCGTCTTGCTTACTAGGGTTTTCTCAAAAACTGAAAAAGCTAGAATTTATGTTCAGACAGTGCGAGAAGTTCTTCCAAATAATCTGCTCCAAGATCTTCCAAAACCACGATATTTTCCATTCCAATGTGCTTTTGTCTCCTCATCTTCCTGCGCCCCACCCTCCTCTTCATCAAGTTCCTCCTCTTGAGTTCGAGAACAGGAGAGAGGCCTCTGGGGAACCTGAACTCCATGTTGTGCAGCGATTGCAGAACGACATGAGGAGGGAAATTGAGAACAGCTTTGTCGCCACGTGTTGTTATTGCAGCTTGGTCGTAGGCCAAAGCAGCATCCTCGGCAGTGTCGAAGGTTCCCAACCAAACCCTCGCCCCGTTCCTCGTAGAGTCTCTTATCTCCGCCGCGTAGTTGCCAGGTCCCCGCTTTCGAACCCCTCTGTAGGAAACCTTGTGTTGGGATGGTGTTTCATGAAGCATTTCCAGGGACCCATTTTCGTAAGAGGGAAGAAGAGACTGGTAATGATGTGATGGGAATATAGAACACTGATCCAAAGGGTATTCCAAGTGGGGGAATGGAGTGAAGAAAAGCTTTTCCATTTGCTTAATATTTGTTAATGGTTGATCTTCTTTTGTTATAGAATTGTGGGAGGGATCTGCAATACCATGGTGTGTGCGTGCGCGCTTATATAGATCACACTCATAAAGTTTAAAATAATATAAAGAAAAAAAAGTTAACTTTTGAATTTAAAATAATAATAATAAGAATAATATCAAATACTAATAAAAAAAGTGTGGTAAAAAAGAATATAATCATAGCTTGAGAAAAGTGATGTCATGTTTTTTTTTCTTCAAGTGCAATGGAAAAGTACAGTTTCATAGTTTGTTTTCGTGAATTTTTTTTAGTTAGTTAGAGACTGTAATATATTTATTTTTAAGTATTTTTACAGCAACAAAATTAGAAGTTGATCAAGATTGTTGTTATTACCTTTTGTAATTAAATTAGTTGTTTATTTAAAGTAATTTAATTAACTTTTATAGTAAAATTAGAAGCAAAAAAATTGGTTATGGTTAAACTTTAGTGACGTTCCGGATAAGCAATCATAAAAGCATCTTGGAAATACGTTCTGAACGTAGACCGCTTTTATTGTTAAAGGACTTTCAAAGATCTTTTCTTCCTTCTCATATATTTTTAGAGATGTAAATGACTTGGATCGACTATATATAGTGTCCATCCACTGCTAGTCTTGTTTAAAAAAAATTGTTTCGTTCTCATATATAATTTTAAATAAAAAGTTAATTTTAAAGTACAATTTAAATAAAAATACTCACTAAAATATTAATATAAATAATTTAGTATTTTTAAAAATTAAATTTAAAAGAGTTATATCAAATATAAATTTAAAAACAAAATATTGTTTTATTAATTTAATTTTATATATGTAACTAAAAAAAATTGAAATATATAAAGTCAAAATTTACAGGATTATTCAATTATTAACATTTTTCACTAATAATACTAACAGATAACCTGATAACATACACCTATAAGTCGAAAACCATAACCATGATACTTATATTCACTTTATCACTGATTAATTAAATATCTATATCACTGCTGCGGATATAAGGGTGGCAATTAGGGTCTGGCTTGCAGACTCACGAAAAAAAAAACACGAAAAAAACTACGTAGGGTAGTGAGTTCGCAGGTCCACAGTAACCTGTAAAAAAAATTGTATTTGTGTATATTAATTATTTTTTTTATGGATTCTTGCATTAACGTTTCAAATTCTTGTATAACTGAAAAAGACAAGTATTATGTATTTTTAATGTGTTAAAACTTAAAGAATACATTGTGTATGCCATAAAATGAATATGAATATGATGAAAATGTTGAATTATCAATTTATCATCCAACTCCCCAATATCTTTACTTGATTTTGTGAACTTCTTAAAGTTTCTCACTTTTTAAACATTACAAGTTTTATCATAAAAGAAAAAGCGGGTCAGCCCGCAGGACTACGGACCAAGTGCGGGTCAGGACAGGCTAATGATTGTAGTTCGCATAAATTATACGGGACAGGCCAACCCGCGATGTACGAGTCTAAATGGGCTGTCCCGTATAATTTATGTTGTTCGGATACGAATATGATTAAATTAAAAAATATATATAAATGCAGGATATGAGAGACAACGTGTATATTTATATTAGTTTGAAAATATCAATTAAGATAAAATTGAATTTAATCTATTTATTCAATATTCAAAAAGTGAAAAAACAATGATGGTACAAGATTTGTTTTTTGTTTTAATCATCATAATAGAAATTTTTATAATAAATTTATAAGTTTATGAATTTTTTAGAAAATTATTAGATTTGTGGTTATTAATAATGTGTTAGAGTCATATCAAAATTATGTTAAAGAAAAAAAATATTTTTTAAATTAAACATAATTTATCAATATTCGATATGTGTTGAAGATGGAACACATCATTATCATTTATAAGACGTGTCTGAAAGATTTTATTCATAACACTCTTATATAATTTGTAATCTCTAAATTACCCCTCTTATTTCGACATCTAAAAATATTTTTTCAAAATACTCGGTTCAAAATATATAAAAAAAATATATTCAAAATAAACATTTTAAAAGATATTTTCAAATTAAAAAATGCTTTTCAGAATACTTATCTCAGTATACAAAAATATATTCCAAAACATTGAGATTCAATTTTATATCGATTGATACATTTTGGAATAAATATATGTTCCAGAATGTTTGTTCCAAAATGTATTAAAAAAATGAATTTGGTACAGTAAATCCAGAAGTTTGACGCAACCGTATTACATCAACCACAGCTTTCATATCACACCAACGAGAAGCACCAAACAGATGGCCTTCAATTTAAAAGATTTTGATCTTATAAGTTTTTTGTCATCCAAACGTTTGATGAGGAAGAAGAACGGAAGGGTCTACTATGCATGTAATTTTATGCATGTAATTTTAGTGAGGGGTAAAATTGGATTATAAGGTTTTATGGGGGTGCAAGAAGAATAAAAAGGGAGATGCAGAAGAAATTCCGGTTTTTGCGGTTATGGGTCTCTAGGTTGGACTAAAATAAAGAATTTGTTATAATATAAAATTATAGTTAGTTATTGTTGTAATTAAATTGTTAATATCATAATAAAAGGTTAGAAAGAAGGAGGAGATAAGATATTTTGATGATACTACAGTTATTTCTGGTGAAAAAGATAGTTAAGAAAGAGATGAGTGAATGAGCAGAAAAAAGATCTTAGGAGAGTGGCATGAATGAGATAAGGTAAGGCGAAGGAAATTGTTCGTTCAGCACTGTGCGAACAATCTTCAAACACTTTGCAGACAGTCTCAGCAACATGCTCTCCCTCTCGCCTTCTGTCACTGCAAACACTCTCAGCCTCAAACCCAATAATCCCAATGATCTCTTTCTCATAACCTCTCCATCATTCACCAACCGTCGCCATTCCGTCAAACCCATATCCGCCATAATCAACCCTTATTCCTTCAAGAGGCAGCAGCCGCCGCCGCCGCCGCAGCAGCAAGTCTACCAACCCTTCCGCCCTCCGCCGGAACCCCTCCCGTCGGAATACGGCAACCTCGACCTCGCCGCCCAAATCGAAATCCTCTCCAACCGCCTCGGCGCCTGGTACCAGTACGCGCCCCTCATAAGCTCCCTCATCCGCCAAGGCTTCTCCCCTCCAACCATCGAGGAAACCACCGGCATCTCCGGCGTAGAGCAGAACCGCCTCATAGTCGCCGCGCAGGTGCGCGACTCCCTCGTCCAGTCCAACGCCGACCCCGACATCCTCGCCGCCTTCGAGACCGGCGGCGCCGAGCTCCTCTACGAGATCCGCCTTCTCAGCGCTTCGCAGCGGGTCGCCGCCGCGCATTTCCTCGTCGAGAATCGCTGTGACGGGAAGGCGGCGCAGGAGCTGGCGCGCGCAATGAAGGATTTCCCGAGCAGGCGCGGGGATAAGGGGTGGGAGAGGTTTGATTACACTCTCCCAGGAGATTGTCTCTCTTTTATGTACTACCGGCAGGGTAGGGAGCATAGGAACCCGTCGGAGCAGAGGAGTTTGGCGCTGGAGCAGGCGCTGCGCGTGGCGGAGACGGAGAGGGCGAAGAACGTAGTGTTGGAGGAGTTGCAAGGGAGTGGTGAGGAGAAGGATGAGGCAGAGGATGGGGAGGGAGCGACGCGTGTTCCGGTGGTGAGGTTGAGGATTGGGGAGGTGGCGGAGGCTAGTTCAGTGATAGTGTTGCCGGTTTGCGCAGAAGATGAGAGGGAGGTGTTGGAGGCGCCGTTTGAGTGTAGGAGTAAAGGGGAGTTTGGCGTGGTGGTGGCGGAGAAGGGGTGGAGGAGGTGGGTGGTGTTGCCTGGGTGGGAGCCATTGGTGGGTTTGGGAAAAGGGGGTGTTGTTGTGTCGTTTGCGGATGCGAGGGCTTTGCCGTGGAAGGCTAATAGGTGGTACAAGGAAGAGGCCATATTGGTGGTGGCCGACAGGAGTAACAGAGAAGTGGCTGCTGATGGTGGGTTTTATCTTGTGAATGGTTATGGTGATGCTAAGGGTCTGAAGGTGGAGAGGGGTTCTACATTGAAGGAGAAGGGTTTCACTCAGAGTTTAGGAACTGTGTTGTTGGTTGTTAGACCTCCTAAAGAAGAGGATGATGATCAATTGAGTGACGAAGATTGGGAGTGAATGGGTTCAAATTCATTATATATATGTTTTTCTCCATTCATCAATCCCTTGTCTCTTTTTTTTTGTCATGCAAAATAAGATTATATTCATTTGGGATCACATGCAGTTACCTTTTGTTCTTCATACATGATTAAAATTATTTAAGCGTTTTTTTTTTCTCTCTCTTTTCTACATTATCTTCAAGTGGGGTTAATACAGTGAGTGGTTTCTTTTAAAATCTTTGATTGTGTTGTTTTCCAGTTTTTGCACAATGGCCATAACCATTTGATCTATACAGTGCATTTCTACTTAACTAGGACATGCAAGGTTCAACCTGTCATGCAATTTTATCAGTGAAGTATATATGAATTAACCATACCAAAGTTAGAGGTGGTTAAGGTGTATCAGATGTTGTGCATGTAACACTTGATCAACTGTAATGTATATATCGGTAAGTTATGTTCTGACTGTTGAAAAGAAAAATTTGTTGGTATCTAACTGATGAAAAAATTTCAGTACACTGGTAATGGAACGTGTTAATGAAAATTGAGATGACACTCTGTTACCAAGAACATGGTGCTTTAATGGTTTAGACACTTCACAATTCATAACAGATATACCATCATTTAAATATGATAAAATCTGTATTTAACATTTAGTTGTAATACGAGTTCATTATATCCCACCAACATAATTTCAGCCAGCGTCATTTCTCTGCTTTCCTCCTCCAATCATCCACTGCAATTGTTTCTGATGTCCTTGAACCCACTTTTTCTGTCTCCTTATACACTTTCTGGAGCAGTACATGGATTACAAAGCCCTACCTATTATGACTTACAATTATATATTTAAGAATAACTAATTTGTAACCATATACTTATTTGTTTTTTCGTTTCATCTCACTTTTACTTGACTTTGTTATTTTTTATTACATCACTTATCAGTTTTTTTTTTTTTTTGTATATTTCTTGTTTATCACTGCTATTTACTTAATTTGAGTTATTTGGAATAAATGTGCCCAAGTACAAAAAGTTGAGAGTATATTAATATAGCAACTCATAAAATTTTACAATTCATTAGTATTTTAAAGGTCTTAAATTTAAAAAGTGTCCAAGATGAGTATTTCAAAATTTAATTAAAAAAAATGTAGTAGATAATAAGATATATGCCATTCATTAATGAAATTTCAAACTAAAATGTCAATTGATTATCAAAATAAATCCAAATTGTTTTACACACTTGCTTTTTTAGATCATGAAAGTCTCTAATATCATGTAACAATTATATTTAGTTAAATATTACACATCAACTTTATGATATATAAATGAATGCATTTCTGACCTTGCAAATCGGATTTATAAAATTAAATTTAGTTTTAAATTGATATGCATATACTTTGACATGAGAAAAATGTATTGAGAAACATTAAAACCAATTTTGTAACACTGAATTAAACTTATAATTCTTTTTCTAATATATCTATACCGACAAGATTTCATTTCGGGATCAAATTCCATTCGAATTGTTTTAGTAAACAGATGCCAGAGCAGGCTATGCATGTTTTGAAACAAATAATTAGCTTAAATCAGCACAAATAAAAAAGGTAGAGAAATCACCTTTTCTGAAGTTAACCAAATTGTTTTCTGAAGAAATCACAATCAAGAGACATGTCTGAGACCTACTTATGTTACAACACTCAATGAAATGGCAAGGACGCATCCTCTTTCTCTCTTTGAACAGTTTTACAGTGACCATCATCCTCTATCACATTCATTGACCTCAGAAGAATATTTAACCAAGCCATTGTTGGGCTCGACGGTCTCCGCTAGCTCCAACAGAATGCCTGATGCTAATCTTTTCATTAGCATACTTTTGTTGAAGCCATTCAAAAGCATTTACATCAAGTTTTCCATTAACTGACTTCCCTTGCTTCCTACGAGTTTGTTGCTCCCGTATTGAAGCCCACAATTTCCCAACGGCATCCCTCTGACTAGCTGTAAATCTTGACACATTATCAGAGGCATGTTTCACCAAAATATCAATCACGGTTTGACACCTGGATAGAAAAATGATAACTAGCAATTTGAAAATGTGTGTAAAAGACATAATAATACAATAGGAAACAGTAACAGAACTTACCAGGGTATTTTATAACGCCGGGCAGCAATCTCTAAACATGTTATCAAGGCTTCTCTTTGTGACTTGAGGAATCTCTTGGTTTCTTCCTCATCCTCCCTTATTTCCACAGCTGCCTCATTCTTTGCCTTTAATTTTTCACCTTTCTTTGTGGAATTAGGAATAAGAGCATCAAGTCCAAATGGGTCAGCTTCCTTCCCTTCATTATCATTATCTGTGGCAGCTGTTTTACCACCTTCATCTGCTATAACTGTGCTATCTTTCAGAGACTTTGCTTCCTCTGCATCCTCCTCCTCTGTTGCAACAGGAAGACTAGATATAATTTCCTTGATTTTCCCAGCTGCTTTAGAAAACTGTACAAAAAGTAGGAAACAATTAATGAGTAACGAAGAAATAATGTTTATGGATCCAATTATTCTAGGTTAGATCTATAATAAACAACAATTTTTTCACTTCAAATAATTTGACACATCAATAGTCCCTCCAAAAATATACAAAGTCAAAGTATTAGCTAGCAGAGAACCATGCCAGGGAATTCAACAGTTCACTTAAATGAAGAACATTGCTATTTGCAACCAAGACAAACTCCCACCACCCAAAAATCAAGATAGTTTGTCCCCCTGATTCAGTGAATTTGTGTCAACATGCCAGAGGAGACACAACTAGTAATGCACCAATGAACTCCCACGCCCCATTATGCATCTATCACAAAGTATAGAAAGGGTGAACACAGTGGATGGCTGTATTGGACATGAATATGCTTATCAATCAGTCATATACTTGACAATTAATCTTATCATTGCTCCAAAAGACTTTTCCTTTCCAATACATTTTAACTCCAGCCAGTAAAACCAAATATTCAAAATACTATGCCGAGACACCTGGATCCATCTTTTGTCACAATTCATGTGGATGAAAAACTAATGAATTGATATGTGAAATGACAACTTCGAAGATAACTACATCAAAGTAATGAAAACTGTACATGAATATTATGAAATTATGAACAAATAAAAGGACAATACACAAATAAAAGAATACTATTCATTGTGTGATGATTGGAACAGCATTACATGTCCAAAGTAATTGCACATCATTCCAATATGCTTCTCAATGTCTCGAATAGGAAGAACGTAGTTGTCACCAAGTTTAACATAGAATTCAATGAGAATCATACCACAAAGCTGTCATCTGTGTATAAATCATTTGCCACCACCGCATTAATTGTCCATGCTGCCAGTTGATTCTTTTGCTTCTTATTAAGGTGCTGAAATTAAAGGATAGGTCGGAGTCAAAAAATCTTTCGCACACCCTCCCTGAGAAAATACAAATTGCTAAGAATGAATTATGAATATCTGCAACAAAAAGGTAATCTTACTTCTTTGGCGTTTTGAGCTGCTGAGAACAGACAATGGTAATCTGCCCGAACCGAAGGATCTGTACAAGTTATGGATGATGACATTGCAGCTTCTAATATAGCAAAAAAATAATCACTAATTTCTGCCTTTACACTTCCTGCCTGAATGAGCTGTACAGCAAGCTTTGCAGCCTTACTAAACTTTGAAGGGTTCTTGATGTGCGAAGATATCTTCTGCATGGCATCAATAACTTGAGCTTCAGAAGCATCCGTCATGGTTTTGAATTTCAAGCTTTTCTTAGGCGCTGCAGCTGAAATTAGAATAGATAATTCAGAATTTCATGAAAAAAAAAATCCCAACTCCATCATTTAACTGGGAAGCAAATACAAAAATACTAATGCATTTATAGCAGCATTCTTAAAATCACGAGAAAATCAAACTAAATTATCATCCTTTGTTTTGTTAAGTAAATTCAAGGGGGAGGGATGGCACCCAGACCAAGGCAGGGAAAAATTTCCGTCTCAGAAAGCACTTTTATAGAGGAACTTACATTTACCTCACCCCAAAGAAACAAGTAGGGCTCAAATTCGCAACCTAACAGATTTCTTTTTGTTTAGGAACATCAAGGCAAGCTCAAATAGAGTTTTTTTTTTTGGAAAAAACAATATACGGAACTGCTAAAGAATGATATAATCAAGTAAATTCTCATTAATAACAACAACACTTTACCCCACTACATATAAAAGGCTGAAATTACTGAAGTTGACAGTGTGAAAAGAAAAAACAGAGAATTCCAAGAAAATAGATCTTTAAGCTGAATTCTGCAGTCCCGATTGAATGCTAAATGACCGTGTGTATCCATTCTTCTAGCCACGATGGACGTACACATTTTTCCCATGCGTCCATGTTATCAAATGGAACGTAAGTAGAGTTGAATAAAACGCGTCCTTCCAACTGGTTTCATAGTTGAAGCATAAAAAGTGAAGAGACAACAAAAAGGAATGGAAAACCTATCTACGAAACTCAGGGTTGAGGTGAGAAAGCCGAAGAAAAAAAATAAACACTATACAAGTTAAATGGAAGTAATTGTTGGAATTGGAGAAACCCTAATTGGAAGAACAAGTGAATAGAAAAGTATGATTAAAAGGAAAAGCAGAAGTTGACCTTGGGTGTCGGGTTCAGCAGGGTTGGGGCGCTTGAGAGCACTTTTGAGGATCGGCTTTGGAGGCGGAATTGCAGAGGATTGCTTGAGGGCACTTTTGAGGATTGACTTCGGTGCCGGAACTGCAGAGGATTCCGTGTTGCCATCGTTGTCGGTAGCAACAGCAATTGGTTCTGGCTGAGGTTGATGATGTTGAGGAACAATAATGTTGGATGAAGGAGGTGGCAATCCTTCAAACAGATCGTCTGCCATCACAATTTCTCTTTTTGCTCTTCTTCACCCTCAAAAACTCTTCCTTTCAACGACTCAAAAATATTAAGACGCTCCTTCTTTCTGTTCTTGTTAGATTCCATTACATGTAAAAGCTTATTAAATCAACAATGATAAAATATCAAAATTATCAAATAATGTTATTTTCGATCTTACAAAAGTAATGCCGATTTTATTTTAATGAATCAAATATAACTCGATTTTTTTAGGTTTAATATCTAATATTGTCCTCTCATTTTATTCAAATTTTTAAAAAATTTTCTAATTTTTTATTTGTTAAATTAGTTCTCTAATTGTTTAAAAATATTTAACTGATATTTTCGGTTAATTAATGTTAATACATTTTCTTATTTATAATTTTGATTAAATTTATTTTTTTAAAATGAAATAATTTTGTGTCATTTTAAATTTGAGATTAAATTCGTAATTAAACTTAACTAAAACTTATTTATATATATATATATATATATATTTTATATATACATGTTATTTTTTAAAAAATAATTATACATCAAACATCTAAATATTTAAATTATTTTATTTTTAAATTTTTACATAAAAATAATTCCTATTTAAACTTATAATATTTTAAAAATATTAAAAAATATAAATATAAAGTGACATTCGTCACATTAAAAATAGTTGTCAAAAATTTGAATATTTAGATGAAATAATTTGATATATAAATGTTTAAAAAACATTTTAACATGTTTATATAAGTTGTAATTAAGTTTCATTACTAATTTGATATCAATTTAAGAAAAGATCAAATTGTTTCATTTTAAAAAAAAGAGATGACCAAATTGAATCGAACTTATAAATAAAGGGACTAAATTAAAAACAAACATTGTCATGTGACAATAACATAACACGTGATACTGTACGGACACAACATTAACGTCAATTTAATATAATAATTAAATTAAACATCGTTACGAAATTAAAAGATTGAATTGAACAAATAAAAAATTAAAGAACTTTTTAAAAAATCGAATAAAATTAATGACTAAATTAGATATTAAGCCATTTTTTTACTAGTTTAAATATATACTTTGAAATATATCTCAATATCGTACTGTAAATCTTACATTCATAAACGCAAACACTTAGGGTGTGTTCCTTTTTATAGATGGATATGGAGGAGAGTGTGAAGATGAATTTGTGTTGATTTAGGTGGATGGATATTTGTGTTTTTTTGAGTGGATTTAGAGGGTAAAGTGAGTGGATTTGGAGATAATTTTTATGAAAGTTAGTGAAAAATTTGATTGATGTGATAGATAAAATTATAT
>Ga0099822_1009059_pt1 | contig 12623 bp, 10 predicted proteins | sample CowpeawhiteBW_FD_76839 | JGI IMG/M metagenome (GOLD analysis project Ga0099822, IMG submission 76839) | Root nodule microbial communities of legume samples collected from California USA - Cow pea white BW | ecosystem: Host-associated > Plants > Roots > Nodule | place: USA: California | collected... | reverse complement strand
ATTTTTTATATATATTTTTTTTTATATATATATATATATATATATATATATATATATATATATATTGTTGATATTATATTACTGATATTATAATAATAGTTAATATATAAAATGGAATAAATAGAGAATAAAAAGTATTGATGAATGACAAGAAAAAATAACTCTTATAATAGTTTTATAAAAAACATATACAAATAATATTTAATTTTTAAATAATAAATAAATAATTAAATTATAAAGATGAATTATGAATAACTAAAAAAAATTCTCTTAATATATAATTATAGATAATGACTAATATATTTTTTATATGACTAATAAAAGTAAGAGTCGAGATATTTGTAAAAAAAATTAAAAAGGTAGTTTTCTTTATATTTTATTTTGGTATATTTTTAGTAGATATTAATTTTCTTAAGATAAATTTATTATTTCTATTTTTAAATAATAATATTTTACAAAATAGAGTGAAAAGATATTTTTTAAACTTGATTTTATTAAGTGACTAAGTAATAAATTATCATAAAAGAAAAAACGTAGTATAGAAAATAGAATTTATTTATTTAAATAATATTATTTTATAAAATAAAATAAAATAATAAAATAATTAATTTTATGGAGATATTTAATTTTATGCATATGCATTAAGGAAAAAGAGATCTGGAGGAATAAAGAGACTAACGAAAGTAAAAGGCCTTAACTTTTTATCCAGCTCATCAAACTGACAAAAATGACCATAAAGATAAACCGATGACAATTTCTTTTGACGCCTCCATTTTTTTTATTATACTTCCCTATTTGTGGGAAAAATCTAAATTATGCATAATTTAAAAACATTTAAAGTTACATAATTTAATTTTTATATTTGATTGTATAATTCAAAATTAAAAAAATATTTAAAATTATACAATTAAAAACATTTTAAATTTTACGTTCATAATATATTATATTAAGTGAAAATACATTCAAAAGAATATAATTTAAAATATGTTTATAAATCCTTAAATATTGATTATATAATCACTAAACTAAAAAGTCAATATTTTTCCAAATGATCCAATCCAAAATTCTAGAGCATAAGTAATTTTAAAACCATAATAATCCAGGAAAGTACTAGAAGAAAACATGAACGAAGAAATTGACTAAACAAGTGTACACAGTTTCCCAACCCAAATATTATTTATCTTTAAAAAAATTAAATTTTATTATTTAGTTAATATTGTTGGTTTTAAGTTTTTAATATTTATTCAAAATAAAACATAAATAAATGTAGAAGACTCGGTTCTCCAAAATTACGAAGTTCAAATCCTCTCCTCTACGGTCCACTGCACTCTCACAGCAGCAAATTGAATATCCATCTCAGAGACGGAGCCTGAAGCCTAAAGCCTGGAGCTGCTTCAACTATCTGAATTTCTGAACTCATCCATTCGTCAGCGCTGCTAGAACTAAAGTGAGATTTCTCTCTTTCGAGTCTTTTGGTGACCTGTATTTTCCACCGATCTACATTTCTCTTCGTTTTTCTTCTGAAGCGATATGCGATATGGAGACCGATAAATTACTTTTGCATGGTCATAAAGTCATTGTATTGATTCAAAAATAGCCAGGCATTTAAAACATTAGGTGTTACCTCCAGTCTTCTTTCTCTCTTTTGCAGTTGAAATTCTGTTGAATAGCATTTACCCCTTTCTAGATCTTATTTTCTTTTTTCCGCCTAGATATCCGGAGGCTGAAAAGTGAAAACTTCAACCTCTGCCCTTTTTGCCCACCTTAAACCTTTTGCTTGACTACATTACATAGGCTCGAGGTCTGAGAGCTCTCGATGAAATCTCAATTTGTAATTAAAAGGCTAGTTAGTTTGTATTTTTTCTGCTGGTGTTCAGCAATCAAGAGAATAATTATTGCCCACTTTGGTTATTACGTGCTTGATTTGTGCATTTCCTTATGATGTAGTTTGTTAAATACACGGTGTTTTTGCATGATAATTACTGAATATTTGTTTTTTTCCCCTATTATTATTATTATTATTATTATTATTATCATCATTATTATGTTTCTTGATTATCATTGTTTGTGGTAATGTGTAGATTGTTTAATGGAAAGTGGAGGGAACTCCCTTCCATCAGGGCCAGATGGTGTGAAGAGAAAGGTTTCATATTTCTATGATCCAGAGGTTGGAAACTATTATTATGGGCAGGGGCACCCAATGAAACCACATAGAATTCGAATGACGCATGCTCTTTTAGCCCACTATGGATTGCTTCAACACATGCAGGTTCTGAAGCCTACTGCTGCCAAAGATAGGGACCTCTGCAAGTTCCATGCTGATGATTATGTGGCCTTTTTGAGAGGCATCACTCCTGAAACACAGCAAGACCAATTGAGACAATTGAAGAGGTTTAATGTTGGTGAAGACTGCCCTGTATTTGATGGTCTTTACTCTTTCTGCCAGACATATGCAGGAGGTTCTGTTGGTGGTGCTCTAAAATTGAACCATGGAGTATGTGATATTGCAGTAAATTGGGCTGGTGGTCTACATCATGCAAAGAAGTGTGAGGCTTCTGGGTTTTGCTATGTTAATGACATTGTGCTGGCTATTTTGGAACTTCTCAAAATACATGAGGTTTCCCAAATTTAATTTCCCACGTTATATCATTGATTTATGACTGTTCTCATTTTAATTCAGGTTGAATTTATTCCTTATATGACCAACAACTGCAATTGATTTCAAAACTGGAAGTGTATTTTAGAATAAAGAAGTGAGTACGTTCTAGAGAACAATGGTTATGCGGATGGGTTACAATAGCCTAGTGGTTTGTGGTAGTTAGTGAGGGAAGTATATAGATACTATTACACTCATGAGTAGGATTTCTTTTTGGATCTTTTGTAATTAACTATTCTATAGTTGGAAAGGGAACTATTCCCTTGGCAGAGAAATACCGTAGTTTGTTTCTTTGGTTTCTATCTCTTTCCTTTATCTCTCAATTTTTCATTACACTTTGAGGGCCTATCAGTTGGTTTGACTTGCCTTGTTTTGAGTCTGGTCAGTGAGAATAGTAATTGTGGAAGCCAGGGTGGACTCTTTGATAAAGTTCCTCAAAAGTTGTTGTTGCAACCTGCTCGTATGGAGGAAATCAAGAAGTTCCTCGCATAGCTAATGGGAAAAAAAGTATTGAGTGGACAAATGATAATGATGATGGTGTGGAAGATCAAATTAACTGTATTTGGATGTGCATCTGCTGAAGACAAACTCACATCACACTAAAGCTAGTACATAAAGCTTCCGCATGTTGAAGATGATGCAGAAATATGCAATATGCATTTTATTAATCACACAATAAAGCCCAAAGAACCAAGTGGAATTGTAGTTGAAAAAATTTCTCCAAGGTCAATGAAAAGAGTCTCCTCGAGTAAAAGAGGTTGTCTTTGAAAGGGTTGACCTGATAGGCTGATCGGGAGGATTGCAAGAGTGGAGAAATTTTTTAGGTTCAAAGTATCTCATTGTATCAACATACTTCTGACCCATAGAAATACTTAGTATATGTTTCTTTTTTCTATAAGGAAATTGTAATCGACTTGAGCATTATCACAGCCAGGTGGGCAATGAAATTGAGATATCACCATTTTAATAAATTTATTTTTTCTGACTCTTCTCTCCAATCAATTACTATGCTCCTTGCAACTAAATCCATTATGACATTGGTATCCCTGTTCTGAGCTAGGATTATTCTCAGGTTACTCTCTGGATATTCAAATAGTCCCAATTGGTATTAGAGACAGGTGGATTCATCAGCAATGGCTGTTATGACCTGAAGTCAAATTACGATGGTTGAGCTCTAGAAGAAACAAGAATTTAATGATTTAATTGTGAAAATTGGTGAGTATGACCTGTTTGAATCATCTAGATGCAGGAATGGAACAAATCAAGAGCTTATTACAGGCTCAATCTTCCTAGAACCACAATGATGATTTCTCTACCAACAGTCACCATTTTGGCAATCAAAATGAAGCCCACAACTCCTACTCTACTCGCATATCTAAGGTGGAATTCTGGTTTGATGGTAAGGATATGGAAGAATGGTTGTGTATGTACATTCAGTTTTTTTCTCTGGATGGCACATTGTAAGCTTGCAAGGTTCGTTTAGCCTTTATCCACCTCAATTGGGCTGCTTACAGTGGCATCTCTCAACTATATGTGTAGCAATTTGGGTATCCACCCTCCCTGCTCTGAATACATTGCTGATGTAGCTCAATGATTCGACAAAGTTTACAATGACCTGCTTGCTCTAATTAAAGTCAAACGCAAAGGCAGGCCACGTTAATATGTTGATGATTTCGAGGTCGCCTGAACTCAGGTAGCCCTTCTTCCTGAACAGGCCTTGAGTATATTCTTGGCTGGATTGGAACATGAAACCCAAAGTGACAATCAGGATGTTGAGCATATTCTTGGCTGGATTGGAACATGAAACCCAAAGTGACAATCAGGAAGTTCAACCCCAACTCTATTGCTCCTGCAACTCACCTTGTGAAGTTGCATGAGGCTGCCAAAGCTTCTATCAATAAGCATGGTGTCAGAAACCATGTCCCTCCTGCTAAATTCACTAATTCCCCTCCTAAACCTCAGTTTTCCATAATTCCATCAGTTGAAGCATATGATATCTCAAGTTTTATTGCTGCAGTTGGCTGAGGAATACCCTACTGCAGAAGCTGGAAAAGCTAAACCTGAGTCAGCTGTGGATGGTATTGCAGTTGAGACTCTTCAATTTTCTGTGAATGCTATGACAGGAAATTCTAGTTTTTGCACCATGAAAGTAACTGGCCTTCACAAGCTTTCAGCACCGGCAGATTGCCACAACCATAGAACATCAAACAACTAGGAGATTTTTTCAGTTTTGTTGGCTATTATCAAATATTTGTCTCTACTTTTGGCAAACTTGCTAAGCCTTTAATTGACATTCTTAAGATGAGGGGATTTACTGGGTGTAAGGAGCAACCATTGGGTTATTTTCTTGGAGGTCTTCATTCAAGATCTTGTGTCATAGACATTTCAATGGCCATTGAGTTAGCCTTTAAGTTGGAGTCTTGGAGGAAGATCTCAAGCTGGGTGGGGAGCTACATGATTTTAAGGAAATTATTTTTCCTATTCTTTTAATTATTGGTTGCCATCAAATATCAATTCTTTAATGAAAACTTGTTTTGTAGTTGTTGTTATGGGTTCTTCTGAGTTAGGAGAAAATATTGTGTTGAGTTGCAAGAAGTTATTGTAATCATTACAAGTGTGGTACTGGAAGATTCTAGAGATCTTTGTAATCATTACTCTAGGGGGTAGAGTTCTCTCCATATATATGGGTCACGTATTCTTACATACAATTTCAATAATGATCTTTTTCCTCTCATATAGCTATCCCTTTTAAATTGGTTCTTGTGGCACCAAGAGCGACTCTTTGGGTGAGTAAAAGTGATTGTTGGGTGCAATAAAGGCCTACAATTGCGTGTTAGATCTTGCTATCAAGTTTCTTTTGATAATTTTACAGAAACTGTATTTGAAGACTTAAGGAAGATGAAATTTGCAGAGATAACAAAGAAAACACCGTATATTTATTTCAATGGAAAGTATTTTAGAAAACAATAACTCTGGCTCTTCGAGGGTCTAGTATCCTCCCACATATATTTTCTTTTGCCTTCCCTTATTCTCTAAACCCCAAAAGTATTTATACAAACCTGTCTTATTCATTAACTAACTCTACTGACATGGTAACTGACTCCCAACTACTTGTACTTGCATCAAATAGCTTTATTCCCATTTCCCTTATTTCTTTTCCCATAAACCTTTGCAATAAGAGGCTGTCCAATTAGTAACTGCTTCCATATAACCAAAATCTCTTGCTGACCAACATCATTTATTCTGCAATCTAACACAACTTTTGGAATCAAATTCAACTCATGACCTTCAGTTAATAGTTCAGGCAGGGGTTGAAACTTCTGTGTAGGGTGTATAACTTTTTTCAAGAGTGCACATGGAATACTGGATGAATTTTAGATTGAGGTGGAAGCTCCAGCCAGTAAGCTACTGCCCCTACCTTGGCTAGAATTTTGTAAGGACCATAATAGCATGGACTCAACTTCTTCTTCAACTTTTTAGCCAACAATCTAATCTTATATGGTTGTAGTTTGAGATACACCCAATCACCCACCTCTAGCTGAACATCTCTACGATAATGATTAGCATATCTTTTCATTTGATCTTGGGCCTTCAACATATTCTCTTACTCTTTTAACCTATTAGCCTTCAACATGCGAGGTTGAGTTCCTATTAACCTAAACATTTAGTTCCGAAACCTACTCATGAAAAGTTGGTCTCGATTTGAAAAAATGGTAACGGGAAATCCATGTAGCCGAATCACCTCCTTGATAAACAATATGCTATAGTCTTTGCTGAAAAAGGGTGTGATAATGCAAAGAAATGAGCATGTGTAGTTAGATGATACAGAGACACTAGAACAAAATATTTTCATTGAGCCTTAGGAAGGCCACCTATAAAGTCCATTGATATGTCAGCCCTACTTTTATGTGGAACTGGAAGAGAATGTAACATCCTGCTGGAGACAACATACTTGGCTTATTTTTGCTGATTGATTTGCTATCACAAGAAGCTACATATTCTTTAATATCGTCCTCATACGCACCCAATAAATAAATCCTACTATTCATTTATATGTTCGAAAAAACCCTGAGTGCCCTCCAACATAAGTCATAAAATTCTTGATTACAAAAAGCTTTTTGTTGTGCTCTAGTTGGTAATCCTTGACTCCAAAATGCTAAAGGATGTTCCTCCTTTAAAATAAGATGGCCCACAATCCCGTACCTGAAGTGCCTATCTCTATCACAAATTGTTAGTGAAATCTGGAACAACCAGTGTGGGTAAGGTTGTGACAACAGATTTTAATTGTTCAAATGCTGTTTGTGCTGCATCATCCCACTGAAAGTCATTTTTGTTCAATAAAGAGTTTAAGGGTTTGGCTAGCTTACCATAGTCTTTCACAAAGCATCTATAATACCCAGTAAGACTAAATAATCCTCTCAAACCTTTTACAAATTTTGGTGTGGGCCATAACCACATTGCTTCTAGCTTCTTTGGGTTAGCTGCCATGTCATCAGTAGAGATAATGTGTTTGAGATATTCCATACTAGTTTGCCCAAAAATACACTTCTTTTTATTCACTCTCAACTCATGTTGTAACAGTACCTCCAACCTGCCTGTAGGTGTTGAATATGTTCTTCTTGATTGGAACTAAAAATGAGAATATCATAAAAAAATACTAATACAAACTTTCTCAAAAAAGGTTTTAACACCTCATTCATCAATGATTGGAAATCTGAACAAGCATTTGTCAATCCAGATGGCATAACCACGAATCCATAATGCCCTTCATGAGTTTGAAAAACTGTTTTCTCAATATCTTCTTGCATTCTTATTTGATGATAGCCCAATTTAAGATCCAACTTAGAAAAAACGGTATTCCATAACTGCAATAGGAAACTTATTAGGTATTGTAATTTTATTTAGGCCTCTATAATGAACACAAAATTGCCACCCCCAATCTTTTTTCTTGACTAAAATAATAAGACTAGCATAAGGACTTGCACTTGGGTGAATAATGCCGGTTCCCAGCATTTCTATCACCAAATTTTCAATCTGTCTTATGGGAGTGGGGGATATTTGTATGGCCTACTATATCCGTTTTTAGAAGAATTGCACGATCTTGCCTCCTTTGAGGCGGCAAGTACCTGGAGCTTCAAAAACATGTGTATTAGTTGGGTTTGCAGGTGTCTACAACAAACATGCATTTGGTTAAATTGGGAGGTGGATTTGAAAAGCAAACACAAGGATGCTACAATGATCTCCACCCTAGTATAGGAGTGTGTTGTCTAAATTTTTTTGGGTCTTTGAATTTGGACGAGTCAATTTGATTCTGGGAGTGGCTTGGTTGGCTACTACCTTGGGGAAAGTTTTGACTAATTTGAGTAATTCCAACATGACATGTCATTCATGCATAATGGTGTAGTATTCCACTCAAATCTGGTGCTAACTTGTTTAATGTGAACCATATTGTTACACTGCGTACAAAAAAATGAGATTTGAAAAATTGATTGAAGAAATAGTCTGGGATCATTCAACCTGGTTGTAATCCTTTTACTAGTCCAGTTATTTTGATCAAGAAAAGGTAAAGGAGTAGGGGGCTTTGGTCGATTACAGAGTCCTAAATAAAGCCACAGTAACAAGTCCCTGACAAATACCCAATTCCTATGATTGAGAGTTATTGCATGAATTACAAGGTACAGCTATCTTTTCCAAGATTGGTCTACGAGCTTTTAATGCTCACCCATGCCACTTTAAGTTCTTGGTTATACCTTCTGGGTTAACTAATGCACTAACCGGATATCAATGTGCAACGAGTTCTATTCTCCATAGAAAATAATGTGTTGTACAAGGCTGGTTCCCAAAGATCCGGTAGTGAAGGTTCTTCTAATGGTTTAAGGTTTTTGGTTTATTGGTTCCTTCAATATGCTTAATACATATTATTATCTAATAAGCTCTTTTTTCTTTTCATGAATTGTAATTGCTGGATATTTTTAACTCAAAAAAGTAGAGTGTCTTGCACACTTGTGCTTTGGTGTTCTCAAAGACCTAGAGATGAATTCAAATTAAGTAGGCAATTGTTGAGTGTTTTCTTTTCATATTACTTATTTCAACAAACTGAGTTGTATTTCATAGAACTTATCCTACTTTTATGTCAGCATTTGATGTGAATCTTTTCTTGTTCTCGTCCTTGAGAACAATGCTTGAGCTAGAGCTTCCCTTCTATTTTTGAATGGGATTTAATCTGCTTTTTTCTTTTACGTTAATGAAGCAGACATTGTTTATTGCCTTCAAATGTCTGGTTGCATTAGAACTTATTTAAGATGTGGGTTACCAGAGACATTACCTTCTGCATTCCTATCAATGTTAAACGTTTTGTAATAAATATTTTTTCCTAAGTGCTCTATCATAGTAATCTGCATTCTCTTTATCATGTGCAGCGTGTTCTATACGTGGACATTGATATCCATCATGGTGATGGTGTAGAGGAGGCCTTTTACACCACTGATAGGGTCATGACTGTTTCATTTCACAAGTTTGGGGATTACTTTCCTGGAACAGGTGATATTCGTGATACTGGATATGGTAAAGGGAAATATTATTCACTTAATGTTCCCTTGGATGATGGAATCGATGATGAGAGCTATCAGTCCTTGTTTAAGCCAATAATGGGAAAGGTTATGGAAATTTTTAGACCTGGTGCTGTTGTATTACAATGTGGTGCTGACTCTTTATCTGGAGACAGATTAGGTTGTTTCAATCTTTCCATAAAAGGGCATGCTGAGTGTGTCAGATATATGAGATCTTTTAATGTTCCCCTTCTATTGCTCGGGGGAGGTGGCTATACAATAAGAAATGTGGCACGTTGTTGGTGTTACGAGGTATTGTGTTGTGTGATCTTTCTTGAACTTTTTCTGGTTGAATTATCTTATTGTTTTTGTCTCGTTTAAAAGAATGAATGTTGATGCCTGATAATTAAGTTCTCAGTAGTAGTTTGATTTTGGATCTCCTCTGCAATGGACATGAATGCGGGTACAGAAATTTGAATGAAGAAATCACAATAGTTCGACTGATACACCTTTTCTTTTGTGTGAAAAATGCTCTTTGGTGCACACAACTCAAAGCACTGGTTAAGATTTAGTTGTATAGCATTATTAAAAAAGGTTACGGAAAACATCTAACAGATTAAAAGTTGAGATATGCCTGCCTATTTTTTTTGGCTTTTAGCAGTCCTGTTGAAATCAAGTATATGGGAATCAGTATTTGCCTGTACACCTGATATTTGTGCCAAGTAAAAGTATTCTATTTTTTAAGCAGAAAGTGTTCTCTGATTAACAAATTTCTATTGGTTGCTGATCAGACTAGCGTTGCTCTTGGGATTGAACTAGATGATAAGATGCCTCAACACGAGTATTATGAATATTTTGGTCCTGATTACACTCTTCATGTTGCTCCAAGTAACATGGAAAACAAGAACTCTCGACATTTATTGGATGAAATAAGAGCAAAACTTCTTGATAATTTGTCTAGGCTTCAACATGCACCAAGTGTTCCATTCCAGGAGCGACCACCTGATGCAGAGCTACAAGAGGTTGATTTTGTATCTATTGAGAAATACAATACACTTTTTTCCAACTCTTTATTTTATGATCTCTTAATCGTTATTGAACTAGTTGCCTAGTTCCCTCATAGATATGTATAACAGTATTTTGAATATCCTTTGGCCTGTAAATATGATCGAGTAGGAGCATATCATGGTTCCAATTCTGCTACTATGTTCAGGAAATAGATATTTCTCTCATTGCTTAGATTTATTGCATCCTAGTGGAGTTACTACTCTTGACTTTTTCCAATATCCAAACTGCAAAGGTTGCATTTGAAATGGAAAGATCTGCAGATTTTTTTTTTAATTTATTTTAGACACAGCTTATTTTAAAAAAACCATCATTACAAAACTTGTTAGAAACTTGGCCACTCTGTAAACATGTTTCAGAAAAGCAGTTATCACGTCTCAAGTTAAAGTCAGAAATTTGTCTAGAGCATTGTATATTATATATCCAAAAATTAAAAAAAAAAAAACATGTTCATTAACATGTACGAACATGCTCAAATGATCCGTCATATTTTTTTCTTTCAGAGATTTTTTTATCATTTACCATCATTGTATTGACAAAGTGCTTGAGTAAATATTGAGAATTACTTACTATTCATATTCAGAGAGATGAGAATCAAGATGATAGAGATGAAAGATGGGATCCTGATTCTGATATGGAGGTTGATGATGACAGGTATTTTCTTGTGCTTCTGCTGCCCATCTTGATAGTTTCTTTTGAGGCTCTTTAAATGATCTGTTTTCTTTACAGCAAACCTCGCAGAAGGGTGAAAAGTGAACGTGTTGAAGCTGAGCATAAAGATGCAGTATGTCCCGACCTGTTTTCTTTGTCCTTGTAACAGTGGAAAATGAACTAAGCATCAGAATAATCTTTTCAATATTATTGAAATCAAATGAACTAATCATCAGAATGAGTAACAAGTACATTATAGGGAGTTTAATGAAAATTATATTTCAATCCAATTCTGAGTATAATTTTATTTTTTACGTTACGTGTCATTTTAGCAAATTGCAATATATTTTATTACATTCTCAATTGGGTTCCTTTCATTTATTTATTTTCCCAGTGATTGGGTTCAGGTTATGACACTTGTGTCTCCTTATTCATATTGCAAAATGACGTGCTTGTGCGGTGATTTTTCTTGTTTTAGTTTTAAGATGAATTAATTACTTTTAAGTGTGGCAATTAAGAGCATATTTTAAATTTCAGGAAAGTTATCATAAACATCTGGACAGTGGAAGAGATTTTCTCACGCCTTTCAAGGAGATTGCATGCTCCAAGGTTGAATGTTTTGGTCTTTGTATACTAAAATTTCTCATTTATAAGATCACACCGGGGGTTTTAAAATTGCATCTTTTCAGGTGTCGGCGGTGGACTCAATGGCAGTGGATGAACCATGCATCAAAGAGGAGCAGGATAATTTAAAAGAGCTTTCTGATCACAGGTCAAGATGAAGCACTAATAGGAATTGGTCAACCCTTCTCCGACTAGAGTGTATGTTGACCTGTAAAGTAAATTATAGTTTTCTCTTACGGTGGTCTGGTTCATTCACGTGATGTCTCTGTAGTGTTTTAAATTTTTTCTTTATCTGGAAACTGAAGAGATATAGTGCAAACTTTGCCTTGGCTTTTGATGTCTAATATTACTGCATGATAAAGCTCTGTTGCCACATATGGTAGTAGTTTATTTTTTTTTTATTTTTTTTTTCTGTATGTTTTACTATGGTAGGCTTGTTATCAAAATATATCGTATGAGGAGCAGCAGCCCATGGTTGGATCCATGAGATAAAATATAAAGATTCTTGTGTTTCTTGCGAAAGAGATGAAGCCAACACATTCCTTCACCGTAAATCTAGGTTGTCGTTTGTCAATAACCCCAGATAGTCCAAGGATACCATCGCGTCTCAGTTCAGTGGTGCGGCCATTGCAGCCACTATTCCAGAGTGGTGGAGCGGGCACGACGTAATGTTGTTTCAAAATCAATTGAGAGATATGACGAATTTGTTTCAGAACTGCTAATTAGTGGGGGTTCTTTGTGAATCTTAATTCTGTATCAGGCCTTTTAAAGAAAGAAAAAACCCCTCGACCCGTCATTCTTCTCTAAGCTCTCCTGTTTTTTCGGAGATCCACTGCATTTTTCAGTGACCCCTTTGTTTTTCATTCTTGCAGTTTTAAATTGTGTGCTCAGTTTTTTGTTTCCCCTTTTATTCTACATCTTTAACCTAGTCCCCCACTTTTTTTTTTTTTTTTTTTTTTTTTTTTTTTTTTTTTTTTTTTTTTTTTTTTTTTTTTTTTTTTTTTTTTTTTTTTTTTTTTTTTTTTTTTTTTTTATTTTATTATATAATTATTTTTTTTTTTTTTTTTATTTTTTTTTTT
>Ga0099822_1009057_pt1 | contig 12624 bp, 10 predicted proteins | sample CowpeawhiteBW_FD_76839 | JGI IMG/M metagenome (GOLD analysis project Ga0099822, IMG submission 76839) | Root nodule microbial communities of legume samples collected from California USA - Cow pea white BW | ecosystem: Host-associated > Plants > Roots > Nodule | place: USA: California | collected... | reverse complement strand
TCTGAATACTTGTTTGTGAGGCATGAACCAACTGCTTCCATCACAGCTCTAGATGTAAAATTCTCAGAAGCAATAAGCTCAAGACTTTTAAATTGTCGGTCCTTCTCCTTGTCAATAATTGCATGAACCTCAGGATCGGCTTCAGTCAAACCGTAGTCCAGGAAGCTACTTCCATCACCTAATATTCGCAATTGCATGTGATTCAATGAACAAAATAAATCATTTAGTCATACATACAATTAATTACCAGTATACTGGAATCAAGCCAAAATACTAAACATCAAAACAGAGAAAATTAGATAGAAACAACTATTCCAAAGTCCAGAGCTATTTATTATTGTGAAAGAGATCTGCCAAACAGTTAAGTCTCAAATACATACATACATACATCACTTGATTACCAAAACAAAACTGAGGGCCATTTTTAACACCCTGCCAAATATCAAGGAAGAACAAAAATAGAGAATAAGATCAAACACTCACAAATAAAAAGAAAAGGAACCTATAGAGCATAGCAACACCCTTAGTCATTTCAAATAAAAAAGAAAATATCAGTCATTCAGACAAGACAATATTTCAAGAAGATGGTAGATTACAGTTACCTCCAATTTCAGGAACAGAGAAAGACAGAGATGACGGCTTCCCAGTGACTAAACTCCCTTCAACAGGAGAAGCTTTGCATGGCTTCATATTGCAGAACTTCACTTCAGCTACAAACCCATAGTTACTGCCATACTCCTTTGCAGGGAAATTCATCCCCTTGGTCCAAACAGATTGTTGCAGAGAACCCATCATTGTACAGGCATGCATCTTTTGCTTCAGAACTTACATGGGATAATAACACCTCCTTCCCTACATAGTGCGCAGTAAAATAGAAAAAAAAGAAAAAGGTCAGTTTAATACACAACATGCCACCAAAGTTACTGTAAAATAAGGATTGAGACGATACTTCAAAACACGCATGCAAATATATTTGATACAATAGTTTTGAATAGAGGATTGGTACCAGATAAAGCGGACACCAAAATCAATTATATGTTTAGGGAGAGAGTGAGAGGGATAATTGGCCCCTTAGTTCAGACTGGTTAGGGTTTTGATTGAAGAATTTTGGAAGATGAGTGAGCTTAACAGACAAACAAAAACACACCAAAACGACATTATGTTGAAAGGGGGAATAGATTAGCTTTAATTTATTTATGATTTAAGAATATTTTTATTCTCTTATAGCATAGATTGATTATTTTAAGATCTTTTACAAATTTTATTTGTATACAAAAGTTTCACAAAAGTCACATCCTTAATAATTAATTAATTAATTTATTTATTATATAAATGTGAATCCCTAACTGTTTGGCCAAAATGAATGTAAACTCAAAGTTTTGGCACACTTTAAAAATTAAACATGAGAAAACAACAATTTATGAACAAAATTGTAATAATAAATTGAATTAAAAAACATTATACCATCACAAAATTGGTTCAGATTACCCTAATCATTCAGTTCCACCTTTCCAGGTTTAGCCCCTGCAAGTGTTCTCAGAAGGTTGGTCAGGGTATCAAAGTTGGAGCTAGACACATACTCTGAAAGAACATAGAACTGTAAGAGCTCGAGCTTTTGGCCATCAGAAAGAGAGTTGAGGAAGCCTGGTTTAAGTTCGGAGAAGGAACTGTCATCAGGTGCAAGAATGGTTATGCCACCTGACTTAGTAGTGAGGAGTTGCGCATTGAATTGGTTGATCAATTGGGTGGTTTTCATGAGTCTGATTAGGATGTTGAATGACTTGGCCTGCCTCAGGATTCCAACAATGTCAACAGCTGCAGTGTCAGGAGTGGAATCACTTGGTGACTGTGGCGATGAGGGAACCAATGATAATTGGGCTAAAGTGGTAGTGGAATACAAAAATGAAACTAACGGTGCCAGTGAGAAAGACAAAACACGTATACTAATCAAAGTATCCTGTTTTCAAAAAAAATCCATAGGCGATAAGACACTTAAATTGTAAACAGCAATCAAAATGTTAGAACTAAAATAGAAAAGAAATGTAGGTCGCAACCAGGCCCTCCCATCATTGTGTTGATCAGGGAGAGCAGACATATTGACCTAAAGCATCAATTTCCGTGCACACAACCATGCTGCCTTCATCATTTTAATCCAGAGCATCGGCTTATTGTGCACGGCTTCACACCTTCAGATCGCAAAAACATTCACAAATTACCGAATGAATAAACATACACGCTAATATGCCAATACGCAACCCTAATAAATTGATAACCTCAAACTCAAATCAAAACCCTAGGAGAGAATAGTAGACGAAACGAGGCTAACCCTGCAGCTCAACGATGCTTTATCAATAGACGAGGATTACAGAGTGATGTGAGACGCTATTTACATAATGGAAGGGAACTATTTAGGGTTTACTTGCGCCGTTGCATTGGAGGTTTGTTTTTAATTCTTCTTTTTTTTTTTTTCGTTAAGCGAGTTATTAGATTTTTTAAGTTTTAAAAATTTGTTGGCAATCTACAATATTCGTTGAGTAAATAAATTTTTTTACTCCTTTCTTTGCTCGGTCAATTTTTAGGCATAATCAAATTAATACGAAATAAATTCCAAAATTTATTTACAAATCTGCAATATTGGTGCACATTTTTTTCTTTCTTTTCTGTTTTAATCTATAAATATATACATAAATAGATAATCATGACTGCAATATTTTAAAAAGTGGCAATATATAAATGTTTTATTAGGTCTACAACACATAATTTATTTTATAAACAACAGATTCTAACTTCAGTACTACTATCATCATAAGAAAAACACAAACACACATGGTAGTGTATATATTTCTTATACTTAATGTTATATGATAACAGATATGTATCTACTGAAGTCCATGTCTGTGTTTATATTGCAGGGCAAAATCATATATCTGCTGAGGGTGAGGGAGTGATGTAGCCACACTCTCTTTCTGCATGCACCTTTTGGCCCACGCCACAAGTTTTGGACACTCTTCTTCAATGCTTAGTTTCCCAAATGTCTCAACCGTGTAAAACCAGGTAGTGAAAGGAACAAGGGCCACATCCACATACCCAAACTCTTCACCACCAAAATATGCCTTGTCTCCAAGTTCATCTTCCAGGCTCTTCAAACATTCTATCAATTCTTTCTTCCACTCTTCTTGCTCTTTACCCTTCCCCGTCCATACCCTCTTCACACCATTGTATACCTGCATCAAACACATTCACACAATCCTTTATCCTCCTTATAATCAATTTATAAAAGTATGTGTATAACTTACATTTTTGTCGATGTAATCGCCCCAAAACCTGGCTTGGGATCGTTTGTAAGGGTCAGAGGGAAGCAGAGAAGGTTTGTGTTTCCATGCCTCATCAATGTACTGAACAATATTGAGTGACTCACTGATGGGTTTTGCATTATGAATCAAAACTGGTATCATTTTGTGAACTGGGTTCATCTCTGTAAGAAGAGAGCTTTTAGCTTCTAAGTCTTCTTGCTTGCATTCATACGAGATTCCCTTCTCTGCCAAAGCGATTTTCACTCTCATTCCATAAGAGCTTGGCCAGAAATCCAGCAGAACTACGTTGGAATCTTCCATTTTTGCCTTGAAAACGTGTGTGGTTTGGTTGGATTAGTTTCAATCCGAGACTGAGATTGTTCATATGGTTTAGTTGCTTCTGGGTTTGGGGTATTTATACACGTCCATTACTTGTTTGCCAAGAATGAAACATGGAAGTTTTACCAAAGGTGGTGTCTTTGTTCATTTTGGATTTGAGATCTATCTTTGTTATGCCTCCTGGTCGTTCAACTTGGTCTTTTGTTTTGACTTCTATTTCAGGGATATCGTTATCTGATAATTTTTCAATATTTAATCGTTTCATTTGTAGAATAAGAGCATACACGGTATATCTTTGGTGCTTTGCTGGAACCACTCAGAGTGTGGAAGGAATAAATTCAGATGAATTTCATATACTTTAAAAGAAATCAAATTTGACACGCTAATATAGATAGATATACACGGTGTATGAAATTGCATGTATTGACACAAATTTCTTCTTTATAAATGCTAACGACTATGTAGATAAAAGCATTTACTGCTACATCAGCTTTTTGGCAATGAAGACAACCTTTGTTGATTTTCATTCAATGTTAGCACTTCAAGAATCACAATGTTTTGTGTTGTGTAGTGACATTTTTTCTTGACAGCAGCACATTGCTAGCAATATACAAGTTTTTATATACAGCAGTTTTGCTTTTCAGCGTTTTCATATATAGTTATCTGGTTATATCATGTTTGTTTCAGGATATAATTTTACACTGTTAAAATAAGTCTTCTTCTTCGTATCATGATTCATGTGGTAAGAAATGCTTACAAAAAATGATTAAGAAATTATTTAAGATCTATAAGTATTACATTGTGTACCATTACAATAAACATTGAAAACTACAATCTATCTATTGTATGAATTATTCGAAGAAATACCCTCTTCTTCAATGACAATTGCCAAATTACTGTTAGAATTTATGGTCTCATGATTCCAACTATGTACTGGCTAAGTATGTAGGCATCAAATAGAATATTTGGTTTCTTGTATAGTGATTTTTGGGTTCCACTTTCTCGATGTAATTTCTTCATTTTCAAGAAACAAAGGCTAAAAGCTGAAGAACTGAGTAGCTCAAATTTGAGAGACGAAGTGTTCTGCCACAAGTCGGCGCAAAATCTTTCCTGTAGCAGTCTTGGGCAAAGCATCAGTGATGAAAACCTTTTTGGGGACTTTGAAGGATGCAAGATTCTTCTTGCTGTATCTTAGCAACTCTGCCTCGTCAATGTTTGATCCTTCTCTTGGGATCACAGCACAATATATCTGTTAAGTGCAAAAAGATGTGATCAGTACAATATAGTTAGCCACAAATTTCTGAAGTCTGTCATTTGTTTCTTTAAGTACAAACACACTCAGCTTTTGAGGTAAAACTCATAAATAAATCAGAAAAAGACATACCTCCTCCCCATATTTTGGATCAGGCACTCCGAAAGCAACTGCTTGAGCAATGTCCTGGTGTGAAAGAAGGACAGCATCAACTTCTATTGGTGATATCTTTTCACCTGAAAACACAAAAAACCTTCACCAGTTAACAAGCACATTCATTGAAGTTTTCTGAAAGTCAAACAGATGAGTTGGACATTGTTTCAAACAAAATAACTGCGAAAATGAATTTTAACAAATCAACGTTCTAAATATGAGTTGTTGGTAACATAATAATACCAAATAAAAAGCCTACTTCATCAAAACATCTTGTCAGGTGTGAAATATAGAGTCAGTTAACACGATGTCAACCCAGCTAAGTAAGTTGTTTAATGTTATCAAATATAATTAACCATGATTAGTTTGAACACGCTCAAATATTAAGAAGTTTCATGAATTGCGCGTGCCCACAAATTGGACAGCAAGAATGAAACTCACGTCACCAATGCTGAAGTCAACCTAATCTTTTAGAAACAAACACTTTCAAAGGCAGTTTCATAAAATTACACCTTCACAAAATCAATGGTTAAGCTGAATTCAACCTAATATTTTTCTTTAAAAAGAGTTGTGTACAGAATTTCAAAATCAAACAGAAATTATTTAATTGTCGTACCCATTCAAAGAAAATAGCAGGGCATTATTATTGTTTTTTTTATTGTTCTAAAGGTTTAAATTTAGATATAAACATATAATGAATATGTAATACAAGCTTTTATTAGATAAATTTGAGATAAAAAATTGATTTTGATTAAAAAACAATAAAATAACATCTATAAACGTATTTAAATAGTTCTTTTAAAAAATTAAAAATTCTTAAGCAAAATAATACTTTAATTTGTGAATCAAAATTAATTTGCTTTTAAGTAATGAATATAATATAATAAAGAAACTGTATATATGATAGAATGTGGATATACCTCCGCGGTTGATGAGTTCCTTGATCCGACCCACTAGGTGCAAATACCCATCAGAATCAAAGTATCCAATGTCACCGGTGTGAAACCAACCAAACTGAAACGCTGCCGTGTTAGCTTCCACGTTGTTTTTATAACCTTTCGTTACATTGGGTCCCCGAATGCAAACCTCTCCACTAACTCCAACGTCCTGGACCCGACCCGATTCGTCCAATATACCCATTTCTTGGCCTACGGGCTTCCCAACTGACCCGGCCTTGTGGGGTCCATCTTGGGGCAAAGGGTTCGAAGCCATGAGATGCGAGGCTTCGGTCATTGCATAAGCCTCCAAGACGGGGGCACTGAAAGCCTCCTCCAGTTTACCCATAATAGCCGGTGCAAGAGAAGCGCTGCAGCTTCGGATGAACCGGAGCCTCGGGTAAACCGGTTCGGGATTGTTAAAGTGGCGTTCCAGAATGATTTGGTGTATGGTAGGAACTGCGGTGTACCACGTGGCGTTGTACTTAATCATGTCCTTCCAGAATGCTGAAGCGGAAAACCTCCCTGCCGCCGGCAACGCCACCGCCGCGCCGGCGCCGAGAGAACTCAGCAGCCCGGCGATCAACCCGTGCACGTGGAACAGCGGAAGCACAATCACCGTCGAGTCAGACTCAGTGAGTCGATACACCGAGTCAATGTTCCTCACGGAAGAGAGCAAGTTGTGCTGAGTCAGCGGCACCCCCTTGGGACGGCTCGTGGTTCCGGAGGTGTGAAGGAAAAGCGCCACGTCAGCAGGATCGTTAACGAGTGACTCAACCGAGTCAAAAGATTGGCTCAACGAGAGACTCAGCTCGGCTTCTTCGTTTTCAGCTTGGGTCAGCGAAGCCGCGGCGTGAGCGATGTTGAGTTTCGAAGCCGCAGCTTGAGCCGGCGTGTTTCCTTCCAATGATGTTACTAGAAGCTTTGAATCTGAGTCGGATAAGTAAAACTCAAACTCCTCCTCCGTGTAAGCTGGGTTTAACGGCGCCGCTGTGGCTCGCGCTCGAATGACGGCTAGAAACATGATAACAAACTGAAATCGAAACAGAGAAAACAAAATGTTAAGACATTTCTACGTGTTCTTAAACAAGTTTATGTTGAGAATTTAGTAGTTAAGGATTATTATCCGAACCTCGACGGTGTTGGGGAACACGAGGGCGACAACGTCGCCCGGTTTGATGCCGGCAGCGACCAATCGAGCAGCGGCGGATTCTGTCAGGCGGTGGAGGCGGGAGTGGGTGAAGTCGTATTTCCCGGCGACGGAAATGGCTCGGCGGGAGGGGAATTTGTCAGCCACGTGGTGGAGCAAGCTGGTGAGTGTCATTGAAGTTTCAATTGTGTCTTTCATTTGTATCTGTTTCCCTTGACGATGATTATTGAAATGTGTGTTGTGTTGTGTAGTGATAGATTTGGGGGGATTTGTAAGTATATATAGAGGTGTAGATGGAAGGCGCGTTGGGTGGCATCTGGGGAAGAATGGAAGATATGAAAGAGAAGCGAAGTTGGGTACGTGGAAGGGAGTCAAATCTGACCACCACTCAGAAGTCATATTCTTGTAGGAATTATTTTCATACAGAACTTCTCACTAATAAAAACAAAAAATTAAATCAAGAAATAAAAGAAAAATAACTGAACAGTCAAATATAAACTATAATTTAATGATCAATTATTTATTTATTATTTAACATGTGTTATTCTTCCTTTGGTGAGTTATCAGATGATTTAACGTGGTTAAAATCCTTCCTTACTCAAGACACGCTTTTAAAACGTGGGTTTTAAGTTGTGCCAGGAAACATAAGGCGTCGTTGGACCGAGTGTACACCTATTTTTAGAGGAGTACTGGAGTTTCCTTCTTTTGACAAAATTATCACAATTTTGAAACATAAAACACAACTTAAATATATTTCAAAATAAAAACAAAATTAGGAATGAAATCAAATATATTCATGTGGATTAATATACCATGTAACCTCTTTACAAATATGAAGTGAAATTACCACAATTATAAGAAAGTATCAAAATCTTTAAAATGACTAATATGTCCGGCTTTTAGGTGAAAAGTCTAATATATTTTTTGATTCTGGAAATTGATAATAAATGTTTCTAGACTTACAAAGGCAACTCTCCCCAACATCTAAGGGTAGACATAAAATATTTCTAACTTAAACATCTCTTCAGTTTTTACTAGAACAATTACATTGATATTATTTTATCTTCTATTTTTAATAATTTAAGGTTAAATATGTGATTAAACTTATTAATTTGACCACAAGTTTCAATATCAACTCAACGATATTTTAAACCCATCTAATAAAAGAGTAAAAAAAAAAAATCTAACTTACACGTTTACACAGTTAGAGTTTTAAGTTAGACTAGTCCACGCGTCATAATTATTTTAATTTGTTTTCAACCATTTAAAACATATTTCAATTGAATAAAAATAAATTTTAACTAGTCTAAGATAAAGTCACTTTTTACACAGAAGAAATATTTGCTTTGATTGAGACACTTTTGACTTCACCTTAAAACATGTTATCTTAGATATGGTGAAACATTTTTTTACTGTTTTTAGTCAAAAGATCTTGTGGTTGGTCTTGGTAAGGGTTTTTTTCAACCTTTATGAAATTTATCTTTATTACTTTGTCTTAAGTTTAATCTTCTCAATGAAATATTTGTCATGGTTATATGAAAGATATTTTTGGTTAACTTTAGTCAAGACATTGTTAAAATATAAACAATAATTTCATAAAATTAATACCAAACAAATTTTGTTGTATTGTTATGAGTATTTTTGTGTACTTGTACATGTAATCGATACTTAATTAGTGAAATTATTTGCACGTGATTTGAGAGAATCGGATACAATCCATATTCAATCAACATGTAATAGTTATATTCAAGCCAAATTACATTTCAACATTTATTTCTTTGTTTTATTTTTTCCATTTTATATTTTATATAAGTTTTTGTCAAAGCAAACTAATCAATTTTGTTAGGCAATATGGTAGTAAAATTTATTGGCTATTGACTCTGACCTAAGTAATTTCACAGTTCTACTTATCACAAACTATTACACTAGTAACATACATTACAAAGTTTACACAGAATTTCTGAATATAATGCAGCATAACTTAAGATCAAACAAGTAAAATCTTAGGTAGTTTGTAAAATCTTAATACATAAACTCAGTACTAAAAAACCTTCTTTATATAGCATTGGGTTCAGTTTTTTTCCCGCGGTGGCATTCGAGTTCAAAATTTCGGTATTCACAAGGGCTCTCCTAAGCTCCACCTTTCAACGATCATCTCCTCTCCACTACGTTCCGAAAAAGAAATTCAGATCTGGATTCGCTATTATAGGTATCATTCTTTTTCTCTGTAATTGAATACTCTATCTGAGACCACGATTCGTCCTTATAGGTGTCATTCTTTTTCTCTGTAACTGAATACTCTCTATCTGAGACAACGATTGCCTTTAGAATTTCATTTCATGATAATGCTAATTTTTTTGAACTATACTTTTTCAATCGAAACTCTGAACGCGATTGTTTGAACGTTGCGGATCTGCTTTGTTTCGTGTGAGGTTGCAGATCGCATCCTGCACGATGTTACAATGGATGGGAGGATCCAGGCGGAAAGTTGCTACTGTGAGTTGGAGCTTTGTTGAAACGAGCTAATTGCATATTGCAATATATTTTCAATCGAATCTAGATATTATGTGTACTTAGGAAGAAACAAAATCTGTGTATCCTTTGAAGGATTACAGTATCCTATAGGACCACTGAATTTTAGCATTTGTAGATGTTTTTGGAAATCACAAGGTTTTCTGAATAGAAAATGAAAGTAAAAAATTCTAGTCATCGCCTCTGGCGCAAACAAAATTTGATTTTCATGTTATGCTAGCTGACGTAGTTGGCGTGGTAGTTGGCGTGACGAGCCATCCAAAACTGCAAATTGTTTACAAAAATATAATTGAATGATGTTAATTTTGCTTCTGATGTCCAAACATTCTATCTAATTGATGCATGATAATCACTGGCGCCGGGATGGGAGATTTTCAGTCAAGGAAGTCTACACAAAAGAGGTAAAAGTTTGATGTTATGTTAGTTACAAACCTATATGGAGGTTGGTTGGTTGAGGCAGGGAAGAGTGGTTCTGCTGAAATTGGGAGGTTATATATATTGTAGAATTGTAATGAACTCCTTATTTTCACCAGGCAAAAGCAATACTTTGAACAAAGAAAGCGTAAGCAACAAAATTTGCATATGATGGGATCAGATAACTGTTATGATAGTCCAGGAATAAGTGGACAAAGCCTCAAGGAACATCGGTCTCTGGACATTCTTAATTTGCTTAACTTGTCAACAAAAGCTCAGCAGTGCAATCCATTTTTTCCGGAGGGTTAGCATCAAATCTTCTTTCTGCATAACACTATTTCTTTAGAGACTTGAAAAGTGATCTCCTCTCTCTCTCTCTATATATATATATATATATATATATATATATATATATGACATTATTGGTAAAGTACTTTCTCAGTCTTGTCATGTTTGAATCATTCGGGTAGCCGAACTATTGCTAGCTAATGCAATTTGTTATGGAGGCTTAGAATTATTCACTCTTTTTTTTTTTGTTTCCCATGTTTGATGTTCCACTACTTAGCTAAAACAGAAATTGTTACACTGTATTAAAACTTGGCTTCTAATTCCTGACTTTTGGTGAGGTAGTCATTAGGCTAAAATATTTCATGTTCTGAAAAACTTCCTGAAGAACAACCACGTTGGCAGGGAAAAGGACAGCCAGCTAATACAGCTTTCTTTTTTTGGTTTGCTTTGTCCTGATGACTATGTGCTTCTTTTCTTGCTTATGTCTTGTTTAGTCAAATTATCAACTTTCCCCCACGCTAACTGTACAACAACGAAAGAGAGGGACGATGGAGACATCAATATTTCTACCCTGCCAGTCAATGTCTCAACAGATCAGCCAACAATGTTTACCAATATGGATACTACAGTAAATTCTTTCAGATTCGAAGAGGCAAGTACGTGATCTAGTACATTAGCCAACGCAAAAACCGTCAAGTCTGTTTGGTTCAATTTAAATGCAATTTGGAACTAAGATGTGAAATATATAATGAATGTATATGCAGGGGCACCTTTGTGCCGCCAGACTGAAACATCACCGAAGTGAGTGATACTTTTACATTGTTATTGAGCCTTCTTCTATATTGTTATATTGGTTAGTCTTAAAGAAATTGAATGGAACCAAGGGGTTCTTATGAGGTTGGAGAAGGACTCCATTGCCTACTTGTAAGCATTGTTTCACTTGTTTCGTCTTAACTTATTGCTCCACATAGTAATACATCAATGGCTGGCAAACATAAAAAAGGTGTCTGCAACGAAGCTAGAAGGAAATGTGAAAACATTACATTCGCTGGTTTTTTCTGAGTTCATTGTCTTTTTCTTTCCTTTCATGGGTATGCAGGAGTTGGATTGGCGTGGATCAAAAGCTTCTAATCCTTTTATTAATCGAGTTGGTTCAGTCTGGCTTCAAAATTTTCAGATTTCTAGATGAAACTAGTCAAAACAAATTTAAAGGCAAACAAAATGACAGAATTTGAAACTGAACCGAACTTTTTATTCATTTGCTTTCCTGTGTTTGTTTCACCATTTCCTTCTAGACTTTTCTCACTTCTCTCTAATTTTCCCTTCTCATTTTGAGAGTTGGACGAATATAGAAAAAAAAAATTACAAGAGGGATTCTTTCTAAATGTATTGGCTTGGTATTCTTAGGCTAACCTGCAACCACTACGCATTTGTTTCACATAACACCACTTATTTCTCAGCCTTCGAAAATTTGACACTTTTTTTTTTCACTTGACAGGAGTTCTTCCGATCACCACAATACTGCCTTCAATGGACCCCTGAATCAATGGAAGACAGTATCCGATCAATGTAAGTAGCATATTATAGATATTCAATGAACATGTTGGAAATGTGTTTCTTGCTTTAGTAAATTTTAGATTATTATATCTTAGCATATTTTGCTTTCGAAGCAATTACAGTGGAATTTATTGAACATTTATCTTTACATTCAAATTCAGCGCCTGCCTCCTCTCACCTATTGGTTTGTCCTTGTTCTCAGACTCGGAATTTTCTGTTATTGATTTGGTGTGTGATGATGAACCTAATGCCACTGCAGAAAAGTGTCCGACCTGCGAAGATCATGTTTCTTTTTCACTTGAAGGTACATATTGCTTTTCATTCATCTTGGTTCGCCTCCCGTTTCATATTTAGTTATTCGTAGGATCACTGTGACTATTGTTATATACTCGTCAACTAAAATGTAAGGATATATCCCTTTTAGTTGATTTAAAATATGTTCAGATAAAGTGAAACTTTTTTACATATAACAATTTTATGAAATTGTTTTTTACTCTGACATTTTCTTCGCATATATATATGTTAATTGAATCCTTCTAGGCCTGGGTAAAGTTGGGACAGAGACGCCAGTTCATTCGCCAGAGCAACGTGCTAGGTAATTAAATTGATCCTTTTTGCATTTTTTTTTTTTTTTTTTTTTTTTTTCTTTGTTTGATTATTTTTTTTTTTTTTTTTATTTTTTTTTTTTTTCTTTATTATTTATTTATTTTT
>Ga0099822_1009056_pt1 | contig 12625 bp, 5 predicted proteins | sample CowpeawhiteBW_FD_76839 | JGI IMG/M metagenome (GOLD analysis project Ga0099822, IMG submission 76839) | Root nodule microbial communities of legume samples collected from California USA - Cow pea white BW | ecosystem: Host-associated > Plants > Roots > Nodule | place: USA: California | collected... | reverse complement strand
ACATATAAAAAATTATTGTTTTACTCACATCAAAGATTACTAATTAAAAATTAATATGAATTATTATTAATTACTATGCATAAAATTGACTTCTCAATACCATTCAAAGGAAATCTTAAAACCAATAAATAGAACTCGAGTAAAAACAATAAAAAAATAGTAGACTCTAATAAATAAATAAAATAAAAACTCATTACTAACTTGAAACCTTGAAATCCATTTTTGCAATTACAAGACAACCAATCTTGGAAGCTTTGCACTCCATGGAAGTGTTACAAAACATGAAAATAATATGAAAATAGAAGACAAGAGAGGATCGGGTGTTTGGGAGAAAGAAGTTCCACGAACTACATGAGAGAGTGATGTCCCAAATGCCTCTCCTTGGTCTCCTATTATAGTGTTGGGTCATAGACATATCTACAATTTATGTTGCATTAAATCTTCAGAGTTAGTTGAGAATCTAGATTATGTTGATGAAATCTCTATAGATAACCTCTAAATATTTAGGATGTAAGATCCTAGAAAATGGCATTTTAAAAAGTGATAGTGGTTTAAAAATAGTGAGACTCAATTATTTTAGTATTAAAAGGTTTTAATATAAATAGAATTTTTATAAACGAGTTTCATTATTTTAAAACACACCATCTCTCTAGAAACCATTTTTCTAGAGTTCTCTGACTTCTCTCTAGAGGTTATGTCTCTCTGGTCGTTTGATTGAAAAACCGAGACCGTAGGATTGATCCTCTCAGCGAGCTCTACAAATATGACCTACCAGTTTCTCTATTCGCGTAAATTGAGTTTCTGCTCTCTTTTTTTAGTCTTTTTCTGTTTTTTGTTGCATGCAAGCCCTCTTCCGCTTGCATGCGACGTTTTAATCATCAGTATGAGTCTCTGTTGAGCAGTGATCATAACGGTATGTCCTGATCGTTCTTGTGATGTTTCTATGTGTAGATAGAGCATCATGTGGAGTTAGAGGTGTTGACGTTTTTAAGGCGTTTACGTTTATAAAGTTGTCTAAACAAGATAACAGGTAAGGGAAGCTAACTATTTTGCTTGAATTTCGTATAGAAATCATTCTGATGACTTTGAATTGCATGATTAAGTGTTGCATGAGTGCTTGAACTGTGTAATTGAGTATATGATTGGATTATGCTAGATTTCTGGACTGTTGCATGTGAGAACAGATTGGGAATTTGGTATTTTTGCCTAAGCGATCAGCTCTCGCCTGAGCGAAAACACCAGAAACTCATCCCCTGTCTTTGTGCGAGATCTCGCCTAGGCGACCCAGTCTCGCTTGAGCGAGAGTCACTCTCGTCTAAGTGAGACAACTTAGCTTGAGCGAGAATTCGCCCAGAGTTTGGGTTGTTCTCTGTTTCGAGCCTCGCTCAGGCGAGAATGACTCGCCTAAGCGAGAGAGCCCTTTCGCCTGGGCAAGATCTTCTGGCTTGGGCGAGAACCTCTGCAGTTGAGTGTTATTTCCCTTGTTTCTAATGGATGAAGCTATGTTTAAATGTTAAAATGTGAACTTAGTTATGATATGCATGGATTGTTATGACTGGTAATATGTGTGGCGAAATTGCATGAAGTTGGAATATGAGAAGATGTGGTTGAACTAGGATTTCAAGGGAAATTCTAAGAGGAATGTTTTAGTGTATATAAGGACTCAGTTTTGGTTGGTATCCTGACGCTCCAATAACCATTAAGGCTCATGTAGAGTGTAATGGATTATGTCGTGAGGAGTAGCAGGAGGTCCCAGTCTATGGACCCGATTCAGTCACAGACGCAAAGGGGACTTACCTTGGGAGTGGTTGGGTGATAACCCCTTTTGTCCAAACTCTGCAGAGTTTGGAAACCGTCACAGGTGCACGCCACCAAGAGATCCAATATCGCTTACATAATCCGGATATCGAGTCTACAGTAATATATTTGTATTGTGTTTGTGGTGGCCTATGTGATTCTGGTAAAAATAGGAAAGATTGTATGGTTTGTCTATAATTGAATTGCATGATTTTTCTTATCAGATTAGCTTACCCTTGCTTTCTGTGTGTTTGTCTGGTGTTGTATTGTTTTCCTTTTACGATGATCACCTATTCGATGGGAGCAGATATGGTTGCAGTGTCAAAGGAGCTTCTAGAGGATGAAGAGCCATCGTTTTAGTGTTGAGAAGGAGGTTTCCAGTGGGATCTTTAGCAGTGGTCATTTTAAGTATAAAGCTTATTAGTTTAATTTAAGTGTATAAGTGATATATTTTTATAGTCATCTCTTTTGTAAGATTGTATTAATATATTGTGTACATTGGATTATCTGTTTTGGAACCATGATGAAACTCCTTATTTTTATTAGTTTTAAGCTGCTAAAATTGGGATATTACATTTATGGTATCAAAGCAGTTCGTCCTTATGATGACCTGAGAGTTGTGGGTTTGTCATGTCTTGTTTGTGTTGGAGTTCGAGTTTAGTAGAGTTTGTCTTTGAAACCGAAAGTATTAAGAACAAAAAACGTCTTGATAAAGTAATGAGGGTGCACACTCATGACTAGATCAAAGATTGTTTTCCTTTCTTAATTTTACTGGTTTGAGGAAATAAGAGAGATGGACAAAAAGTTTTGGCTATCAATAGATGTTAGAGTTTTGCTTTCTGTGTCCATGTTGTTTTGTTGCACCTCTGTGGTTTACGTTTAGTGTTTATAGTGATAGAGGAATGCAGATTCAAGGTCAACTTGACCTGCTTACCTTTGTGAGGGTTGGATGTAGTTTTTGAGATAACTTTCTATCTCAAGGATATAGGTTTGTTGTATGAAGTAGATCGATGAGCAAAGAAAGTTAAGCTTTGGGTTAGTAGACTGGATAAAGAGGTTTAAATTCAAGATCAATGTTTAGACTAAGGAAGCTTAAGGGCAGACTCATGAGATCGAATATCAAAAGTTTCCCAAAAGGAGTAAGTTTAGAGGTTAGAAATATGGAAGATATCAGTGTGTGCCAGCGCAACAACGTTTGAGAAAATCAACTTTGTTCTACATTCCAGCAGTGTTGAGGTTCAAAGATAAGCAAATACAAGCAGTGTTAGGAGTTGTGTCATTGGACATAGTCATATAGCCATATCTAGTACTTTTTTGGATTGGTGAAAGAGAAGTAATTGGCAAATCCTAGGGTGTAGGAAACAGTGAGATTGCTTGACATTGAACAAGCTAAGAAAGATAAAGATCTTGAAGTGTAGAAAGATAACAAATCTCTAGTGGGAGCTTAGACAGACCAGAGTTTGAGGATCAGTTAGGTAAGGTGATGTTTCCTAAGTAGAAAAATATAAGCTTAAATAGTCATTTGGTCCTAGTTTTGGTCGACTTTTTTCACTTTGGTCCTACTTTTAAAATTGTTTTCAATTTGATCCTACTTTTCGTTATATTTTTTCAATCAACTCATTTTCGTTAACTCTGTCTAAATCGTTAACGGATGTGAACAGTAACTGCCACGTGTCATTTTGTGATTTTTTTAATTTTTTTTAAATGTACACGTGTCAAGCTCATATTATGCCACGTGTCATTATTGATTTTTTATTTTGATTTTTTAATTTTTTTAATTTAATTTTTTTAATTAAAAAAATTCACGTGTCAAGATAATATCATGCCACGTGTCAGAATCCGATTTTTATATTCAATTTGGTCCTAATAAGAATCACAAAAATCACAAAAATCACAAAATCACAAAAAATCACAAAATGACACGTGGCGGTTACTGTTCACATCCGTTAACTATTTTAACAGTGTTAGCAAAAAGGACTTTATTGAAAAAATATAACGAAAAGTAGGACCAAATTGAAAACAATTTCAAAAGTAGGACCAAAGTGAAAAAAGTCTACCAAAACTAGGACCAAATGACTATTTAAGCCAAAAAATATAATATGAGGATGAGAATGAAGTGGCATAAAGGTTTCATATTAGGTTCAATAATTAGAAGGAGATGCTTGGATCTTTTCAATAGCAGGATGTTTCAAGGAAAAGTAGTTCATGAGCATAAGCATTGACTTTGGGCTGAGGTTGAGAAATTCAAGTCAGGGAAGAAGAAGCGAACCGTTAAGTTCGATCTTGTGGGAACGATAAAAGCTAGAGAAGGCAGAGTACCATAAATAATGAAAGGAGAAGGAAAAATCTTAAGTAGTCGGAATTGTGTCTACGATAGTTGGTGCTAAGCTATTAATGCAAATCATCAAATTCAAAAGGTGGTGTTTGGGATATGAGTTTTGGTTTCGTTCAGGATCATGTAACCTTAGTGTCATCAATATGGTTAATGAGTTATGGTTAATTACAAGGAGGAGTTGGAGTTTGAGCTGGTAGTTTTTCTTCTATGGTGGACAAGTGAAGATTTCTTGGATGCGTGATATGTTTCGGGGTGATCAAAGGATTCAAATTCAAAGTCAACCTGAATTACTTTCTTTACAAGGTTTTGTTGGGAGCATAAATCTCAAGGGTGACTTGGTTGTTTTCTAAGCTCATTCTGGTGGAATGTGGTAGCATAGGAAGTGATGTTACTTGTTTCAAGACGGTGAGTAAATGGTTGTGCATCAAGTATGGAACAAGTTGAAAGGTGAAGACAGAGTGTTACCGGTATGAGTGTTTATCTAGTAAAGGCCCGCGAAGAACATATGCAAGGGATCTTAGTGGTGAAGCAGTTTTAGTTATGTTATGAACTAGATGTTAGAACAATCACCGACAAGCAGTGGGGTTCATTATTGCATTGATATCTGAAACATAACTAGTGTCAATAGTTTACATTGGATGGTTTTGCTAAAAGTGTGGAGTCAAGACAACAAGTGAAGGAGTCCTTAGAAAAGCAATGGTTTAATCGTAGTGTGTCATCGTGAGTAATCCAGTCTAACAAAGTTTGGAAAGAGAAGTAATTATATGTTAAGATCTACGACCGTAAGTGGTTAAAATGAGTGGGAAAAATGTTAAGGGAAAGGAAGTTCTAAGAGTGACTTTAAGTAAGGTTTTACAAGCAAGTCGTTATCAAGGTTTCGTGACAAGTTTCTCAAGGGTGAAGAGAGTCGTCAAGACGTTGAAGAAGAACATGATCAACGCTTCAATATTGATTATTCTTTGCGATCTATTGTGACTCAACACATCAGGTGTGAAAATGGTTGTTGATCAGAGTGACGCAGCGGAATAATGGTGGGGTATACTTATCAATAGTGAGAATATAGGAGACGAGGAAATATCTTACTCATGACCTGGTGGTTGATGTGGTAGTGAGTTCTCTAAAACAACAGAGGTGTCAGTGTTATGAAGATTTGTTAAAGATGTTTAGTGATCATCAACACCTAGAAGTATGGAGTTGCATAGAGAGAGATGGATAGGAAATGAAAGAGATGAATCGAGCTATGGTTTTGATGTTTTAAGCAGAAAGAGAATTGTAGTGGTTGGTTCGATAATGAAGAGTAAGAATTGGTGGAGAGATGGTTGCAGATTAGTGGTTTAATAAATGTTGAGGAAGTGTCAGAATTTGGTGTCGTTGTTGCCGCAAGTGAAGGGTCTAGTCTGGAAATGGGATAACATTGTTATAGACTTTGCTGCCCTGGTCAAGTCAGTATGAGAAGCATGATGTCATGAGGATGGTGGTGGATAGGGTGGTCAAGAATGTTATGAATCTGTGTGTGATCAAGTCAGATGAGTGGTACCTCAAGGAAGAAACTAGATAATGAGAAGTGATAACAATCACGTTTTAGGTTGAGATCGGTTGCAATCTTTAAATTTTGATAAACACCTACCAGAAGTAGTGGAGAACATATGGAAGGTGAGTCGGCATATCAGACATAAGTGGGTTGGTTAGGTGTAAAGGACCATTCAAGTTTTAAGGTGGAAGGTGGAGAGTTGCTTTGAGAGTAGTGACTAATCCAATCTACACTGTTAAACGTATGTCGCTTAGCACAGAGGCAGAGTTTTCAGTAAATTTGGGTGTTACAATCGTTAAGTCAGTCATGTCTAGGTGGTTGTTGTAGAGAACATGAGGAGAGCATGGTTTTCTTTCTATCTGATGAGTGAATTTTCGATGACGAAAATTTTTCTTGTTGGGGAGAATGTAAGACCCTAGAAAATGGTGTTTTAAAAAGTGATAGCGGTTTAAAAATAGTGAGACTCAATTATTTTAATATTAAAAGGTTTAAGTATAAATAGAATTTTTATAAACGAGTTTCATTATTTTAAAACACATCATCTCTCTAGAAACCACTTTTCTAGAGTTCTCTGACTTCTCTCTAGAGGTTCTGTCTCTTTGGTCGTCTGATTGAAAAACTGAGACCGTAGGATTGATCCTCTCGGCGAGCTCTACAAATTGGACCGATCAGTTTCTCTGTTCGCGTAAGTTGAGTTTCCGCTCTCTTTTTTTACTTTTTCTGTTTTCTGTTGCATGCAAGCCCTCTTCCGCTTGCATGCGACGTTTTAATCATCAGTATGAGTTTCTATTGAGCAGTGATCATAACGGTATGTCCTGATCGTTCTTATGATGTTTCTATGTGTAGATAGAGCATCTTGTGGAGTTAGAGGTGTTGACATTTTTAAGGCGTTGACGTTTATAAAGTTGTCTAAACAGCATAACAAGTAAGGGAAGCTAACTGTTTTGCTTGAATTTCGTATAGAAATCATTCTGATGACTTTGAATTGCATGATTGAGTGTTGCATGAGTGCTTGAACTGTGTAATTAAGTGTATGATTGGATTGTGCTAGATTTCTGGACTGTTGCATGTGAGAACAGATTGGGAATTTGGTATTTTTGCCTAAGCGAGCAGCTCTCGCCTGAGTGAAAACACCAGAAACTCATCCCCTGTCTTTCCGTGAGATCTCGCCTAGGCGAGCCAGTCTCGCTTGAGCGAGAGTCACTCTCGTCTAAGCGAGACAGCTTAGTTTGAGCGAGAATTCGCCCAGAGTTTGGGTTGTTCTCTGTTTCGAGCCTCGCTCAGGTGAGAATGACTCGCCTAAGCGAGAGAGCCCTTTTGCCTGTGCGAGATCTTCTAGCTTGGGCGAGAACCTCTTCAGCTGAGTGTTATTTCCCTTGTTTCTAATGGATGAAGCTATGTTTAAATGTTAAAATGTGAACTTAGTTATGATATGCATGAATTGTTATGACTGGTAATATGTATGGTGAAATTGCATGAAGTTGGAATATGAGAAGATGTGGTTGAACTAGGATTTCAAAGGAAATTCTAAGAGGAATGTTTTAGTGTATGTAAGGACATAAGGACTCAGTTTTGGTTGGTATCCTGACACTCCAATAACCATTAAGGCTCATGTAGAGTGTAATGGATTATGTCGTGAGGAGTAGCAGGAGGTCCTAGTCTGTGGACCCGATTCAGTCACAGACGCGAAGGGGACTTATCTTGGGAGTGGTTGGGTGATAACCCCTTCTGTCCAAACTCTGCAGAGTTTGGGAACCGTCACAGGTGAACGCCACCAAGAGATCCAATGTCGCTTACATAATCCGGATATCGAGTCTAGAGTAATATATATGTACTGCGTTTGTGGTGGCCTATGTGATTTTGGTAAAAATAGGAAAGATTGCATGGTTTTTTATAATTGAATTGCATGATTTTTCTTATCAGATTAGTTTACCCTTGCTTTTTGTGTGTCTGTCTGGTGTTGTATTGTTTTCCTTTTGCGATGATCACCTATTCGGTGGGAGCAGATGTGGTTGTAGTGTCAAAGGCGATTCTGGAGGATGAAGAGCCATCGTTTTAGTGTTGAGAAGGAGGTTTCCAGTGGGAGCTTTAGCAGTGGTCAATTTAAGTATAGAGCTTATTAGTTTAGTTTAAATGTATAAGTGATATAATTTTGTATTCATCTCTTTTGTAAGACTGTATTAATATATTGTGTACATTGGATTATCTGTTTTGGAACCATGATGAAATTTCCTATTTTTATTAGTTTTAAGCTGCTAAAATTGGGATGTTACATAGACGATATTCCAAAAAAAAAATTGTTGCTTTAAAGATTTGAAAAAATTTGGCAAGTTCTGTTTATATTTTTTGATAATTAAATAAAATATGTGTAACTAAAAAAAATATTTTTAACACATTTTTATATCTCAAAGTCAAGTTTCTATCTTAAAATAAATCCTCATTAAAATAACATTTCAAGCACAAAACTAAATAAAAAGCTAAGTTTAGAAATTCAATAAGGGCACAAATTTATATTCATCACATGTGTTGTGTTTGGAAAAAAAATAATCTCTAAAATACGTCACATTTATTGCGAGCACCATAAAAAGTGTGTTTTATGTTGTAGTAAAGACAATTGGGGATTTGATTTCCTATGATGGCAATGGTGGTGCATTTTCAAGGACAATGTTAGGGGATTACAAGTACCATGGTAAGCCTTTCTTTCGTAATAAGGATGTAAGTTTGAGAACACTATTTTTCACTTGTCATTCTCCATTGTCATGAAAAAATATTAGCCGAAGGAAAAGAACCTTTAACATTATAAGATCTTGGGACAATATTTTCTTTAGAATAAAATCAATATATTATTTAGAATTGATGTCAAAATTAGGATTGTTATATGAATGAAGTACAACAATTCTTATTATTGTGGATTTATTGAGCAATAGTTATGTTGTACCTATACTCTTAAATGTATCTAACAAAGTTGAGCAAGCGTGATTTGTTTTTTTTTTTTTTTGGAGCAAGATGACTCTAGAAGGAGATATGAATAGAGCATGTAGATATTTTATAATTATTTTACGAGACATAATAATATAAATTAATTAAAGAGTAAGGCAGAAAAGAGTGAATATAAGGATTTATACTGGTACACCTCACACCTTGAGGTTATATCCAGTCTCTTAAGCAAACTTCCTAAGAAGTTTCACTAATCAAATCCCTTGACTAGTACAAGTATTAACCTCTCTAGGTTATAACGAGTTTAACACTCTCCAAGAAAACAAGTATAAACCACTCCAAGATACAATGAGTTTAAGCTCTTCAGGTATCATTCTCAATCTCCCATTGAGATTGAGAATTCTCAATTACAACAAACAAAAACAACCTCTCACGCAAGAGAAAAATATCACGCTCACAGGGTATTCTTCATAATATGAAGGATATTACAAAGATTAACATTCAATCTAATATCATTCTATACAATATGAAAGTGACTTTATGCACTCAGAGTATTCTCTCTATTAACCTTTCTTAAAGGATTTAACAATTTTGCAGCACTAAGGTATTTCTCTTGTATTTTTCATATCTTGTTCATCTTGGTCTTGGTATTTATAATCACATAGTGTTCTTATTCAATTCTTCATTTCTTTAATATCTTCTTCTTGCTTCACCTGGAAGTTCTTGATATTACTTTCAAAGTGTATTGCTTCTTGTGAATTATTAGTTTTTTCCTTTTCTGCCATTCAACAATTTAAATCTCAAATTTCATAAAATTGTGGCTTCCAATCATCTAGATAATATCTTGTAGTCTTTTATCTACAGAGTCTATTCCTTTCATGTGATTGGTTGATAATTGTATAACATTATTCGTGATCTTTAATAAAATAGGATTTCCTTTTATATTTATTTAATGATCTTTGATATTTTAAAAATATATCTTCATTAGATCTTCTATTAAAATATCTCCAATTAACATTGAGCCTTGCTTCACAATCTTTTTAATCTGATAATCACTTTTTATTATTTTGATCATTTATTTCAACATTCAAATTTATTTGATCAATTTGAGTTAGCTCTTCATATCAGCTAATGACTTATTGGTTTCGTTATGTAATGATTTGAACTTGACTCCTCTAATGCGTATCTTTCATTTAATCGACTTGTCATTCTTCCATTTTAGTTGTCTAATTGAAAATTAGTATATCTGATGATCTAAACTTGACTCAACTAATATAATTTCTCTTGCATTTGAAAACTAGTATGTATAGTCCATGACTACAATTAGCATGGTTTCGCTCCACCAATAAATGTTATTCTATCTACATCATTCCTAAGAAAAATGCATTTAGAGCATTCTTATCACATCACTATGAAAAACATGTTTCCAACACTTCTACGCCAAATGGCTGTATCTAAGCTTCACTTTCTTCCATGTTGGCTTAAACTTCAAGCATAATATTTTTTGTGCTAATTTTACTTTTGCTATACTTAGCTTAAAGTCATTAAACCCACATTAGTTGAACAAAAACATATTTTCATAGTAAAGGACATGGTCACCTAATGGTTATCTATTTGTGTATGATGAAGTTTATGACCTAGCTAACCTTTCTTATGTCTAGTGTTTTTTTAAGAGTATTATCTAATCATCTTTGGCTATAATAGAACATTATCTTACTGGCTTGAAATTCTCGATTCATTATAGATTTTGTTATCATCAAAACTTACTTACTGTTAAACTCTCTCGCATGTTTTCAATTCCAACTTGTAGAAAATATTATGTTCATCTAGTTATGTGATTTTTAAAAAATATTGTGTGTTGAACAAGGGTGATTTGTTGTAAACTCCCTCACATGTTGCTATAAACCTTTATTTTTAGATTTTTATGCTATAACCCCTTTCCTTTCTTTTCAGTTTAAGTTTTTTTGAGTTGTTAATTGATAATTAAGCTTTAAGGTTTTTCTTTTATTCTATTTTTTTTTAAAAGATGAAAGGAGAAGCTAAATTTTTGGGAGGTATTGCTTCTACTAAGGGAGTTAAAGGATTTCAACCAAAAGCTACCAAAAAAGGTTTCTTTGAAATATATTTAGATAGCTCCAGATCCAAGGAGCTACTGGTACGCTTAGCGTCTGGCGATGAGGTTAGTCTCGCCAGGTGATACTTGCAAGGTCAGAGGCTTTAGGAGCGCGTGGCGCCTAGCGGCAAGATGCTTCCGCCAAGCAGTCTATAACTGGCTTTCGCTTGGCGACTCTAAAGCAACGTAAGGTGATAATGCAGGGGCAGAATGTTTGCATGCATTGAATGTGTGTGGCTACAAGACTTTGAGTGATACCTTAAAGATGGACTTGTTGGAGCACTCCTTGAGTTGTGGCTCGGGATAGAGAGTAAACACGTGAAATTCTTTGAGTTATAACTCAAAATGTCATCTCATGAGTTGTGGCTCGGGATGGCGAATGAACATGAGCATTCCTTGAGTTATGGCTCGGATTGGCGAGTGTTACTGGTGTGAGTGTGTTAGTTGTGGCTCAGATTGACGAGTGTTACCTGTGAGTGTGCCAGTTGTGGCTTGTACGAAGGGTCTTCACTTGATTGAGCATCACAGGTTGTGGCCAGTGATGTGTTACTCTTGTGTTGAGAATACGAATTATGGTTCGTATTGGGAACTCCACCTAGCATTACAGAGTGTGGTTTGTAGCATGTTTTCCGCACGTGTTCTACAAGTTGTGGCTTGTAGGTGGTGGCAGCAAAGGGTATCATGAGGTTATCATTTAAAGATGTAGGATATGGATAACATGGTGGTGGTCATGTGGTGTGGAATCAAAGAATAGAGTTCATTTGATGGGTGTATGCATATTTATTTTGAATTATCTATATGTTTATATATTAGCTCACCTTATCTACTTGTGTTTGGCGATGATCGTGTAATTCATTACACGGGAGCAGATGATGTTGTAGGTGACTCTAGTGAGGCCTATATCAGAGTGGGGCAGCATGGGGATTTTAAGATTTTAGCTCATTTTAGTTTCCATCACTTGGTTTTATGATTGGTTTTGGAATTGTAACACTTGGAGTTTATTTACGATTATTGTTATTATAACTATTAATGTATAGTTTTAATTTTCCCGCGTTTTGGGAAAAGATAGTATAATAAATGATGTTTTATTTTCATTTTCTATTTTATTTATTAAAATTAGTATTATCCGACCGGGATGTTACACCTTATGTAACAAACCTTAATGTCTTAGCGCCAAGTCTAAAATTTAATAAGAGGCCTAATGTCTTAGAACTTTCGTTATTAAGAGTTTGCATCAATGATCATAATTTTGATATTATGAATGACCAATGATGTACTTTATGTCTAGATGCACAATCAATTAGTTGTTTATTCTGGTCTAGGTTCTAATATCATCTCCAATTATTAGATATCCACAAATATGTAATCAATAATTATCATATAATTAAAGAAAGAATAGAACACAAGAATAATGGAAAAGAATTATATTGATTAGTGGAATTTACAAAGAATTAAGAATACATTACAACCAACTCCCGTGAATGAAGGAGTTAGTTACTTTTGAACATATGGAACACTAGACTGATGTTGAAATTGAATGTCTCCAGCCTTCAGAATGCCCTTCTACCTTCAGGTGTAAAGATATCAAGTTTCTTTCTCTCCAAGTGTGTATTTGGCCTATGTGAGACCTTCAATTTATAGACTTTCATAAAGTGACTTGCCCTAAAATTTAGATTTTATTTTGTACTTAAATAAATTGTAAGAGATAATTCTTTATATATATATATATATATATATATATATATATATATATATATATATATATATATTTTTTTTTTTATTTTATATATTTTTTTTTTTTTTTTATTATAATTTTATTTTTTTATTTTTTTTTTTTTTTGTGTCTTATTTTTTTTTTCTTATTCTTTATTATATTTATTTTTATCTTTTTTATATTTTGCTGACTCATTTT
>Ga0099822_1009050_pt1 | contig 12629 bp, 5 predicted proteins | sample CowpeawhiteBW_FD_76839 | JGI IMG/M metagenome (GOLD analysis project Ga0099822, IMG submission 76839) | Root nodule microbial communities of legume samples collected from California USA - Cow pea white BW | ecosystem: Host-associated > Plants > Roots > Nodule | place: USA: California | collected... | reverse complement strand
TCAATTATGATTTCACTCCATCTAAACATTCTCACACGAAAACGAAAAAAAAAAAAAAATAATTTTAATAAAAAAGAAAAAAAAACAAAAAAAAAAAAAAAAAAAAAATAATTTTAATAAAAAAAAAATAAAAAAAAAAAAAAAACATGAAACTACCAAATATTCGATGTTAATATAATTTTTAAATTATCACAATTACAAATCATGTTTTAATTATGAATTATAATATAACATTTTAAAATGTAATAATTATTTTAATTTATCCAATTAAAAACATTAATTAATCAATTAAAATTCTAAAAAATATTTATTGGTTAAACATGTTTTCAATATATAAACAAATATTAAAAATTAAGGAATTAAATTAAAAAAAAAAATTGGAGGACCAACCCACCTTTCAACATAGTGAGTTATAAATTCTAATCTATTTTGTTATAGCAGACTAACCTAGTCGACCTGTCTTTGGCAAGCAAATGATAAATTAGGTTAAAACATATTAAGTTGGCCTGTTTTGTCACCTGTATTCTATTATTATTATAATATAATGACGATATAAAAATGTCATTATTTATGTATACATAGAAATGCTTTTACTTGAAGGGAGTGTATAAATGTAAAAAAATTCAACTTTCAAAGAAGTTTGAGAAAAGATTGTTGAAAATTTAATTGTGAGTTTATGTCTCATATTTGATAAATATAAAAAAATTGAATACTTTATAAAAAATAAGACTCATAAATTTATTGTCTAAAATTTGAAGTTAAAGTTGATTTTTTTGGACTTTGTTGTATTAATGTTGAATCTCCAATAACACCTTTCCTAAATAAATACTCATCACAAAAGACAATAAAATCAAGAAAATGAAACTTTTAAATTCATATGATAAAATAAAATGAAAATTTACCAAAAGCTTTAAAATTTTCAAATGAAATAGGACTTTATCAACTAATATAATATGTACACAAAATATTGTGACGTGTTTGTTGACGTATTACTACTAATATCTATGGTGCCCTTAATTTTTAATATTGACATTCTCAACGTGTGCAAAACGAATATTAATAGTACCATTTATTTTAGTTTAACTTTATGAACATTAATTAGATGCTTTGTTTGATATAATTGCATCCACATCTCTTTCATTATTCTTACTAATTATTAAAAAAAAAAATTTGCTAGAAACACTCTCATTTTTCTCTTTTATTTATTAACTTTTTTTAAGAACGTAATTCATTTCATATGCTTTAACTATTCAGTCATGTGTTTAGGTCAAAGTTCTTTCCCCACGTAATATTATTAGCTTAGAAGGTTCATTTCGTGATATATATGACAGTATAACGCGTAGAATTCTTTTGACTTTCCATGTTTTAAATATTCATAAAAGTACTTTACACTATTTTTCGTATAAAATGCATCCAAAGTTTTCTTTTTCTTTATTTTTTTTCTCCGTGTATGATGGATCAATCATTTGCACCTTCTCAAGCTTGTCATCAATTTACAAGAATTTTCTTTTATTTTATTTGATGTCACTTTCCATTGTTACAACTCACTCCATATAAAAATGTAAAAACCAAGAAAAAGAAAAAAAAAAAGAAAGAAAACCATGACACAAATCACATGATACCAAACTTGATTTTCTAAATTATCTTTAGTGGTGTTTTTTTGTTAAAAAGGCAATGATAAATCCCATTAAGAAACTCTCCAAAAACATCATTTTACTCTTAGATAAATTAATAATTATGAGGATATACTAAACTAATTCACTAAAAAGATGCATAATTGTTATAATTGTTAAAACCAAATAAAGTATTTAAAGTAAAGACAAATCCTAGAAAAGGAAAATAAGTAAAGACAAATAATGTATGCATCATGTGTGAATTGATATTGCAAACATTTTATATATATATAAAAAACAGAAAAAAAAAAAACAACCTTTGCACACATATATATACCTCACCCCACCCATTCCATGTTCCATTGGCTCTCTCTATAAACACCATTTTTTTTTCTTGATTTCTACACAAAAACCAAAGCACTTCACACTCTCCTTTAACATCTCATTTCTCAATTCTTCAAATCTACCCTCACTTTCTCATCACATCCTTTCGCCATTATTCTTCACTAATTAAGCCTTTCTTCTTCAACATAAACATGGTATGTTCTCTAATCTCTTGCTTTAGTTTGTGTTCTCATAAGCATAAGTTTCTCTCTGTTATATATATGTTTTTCTATGGATTACCTTCCTTTTTTTTCATTTGTTTTCTTTTCTGCATAAGTTTTTTTTTTCACCAGATAAAGTTTTCTTATACCAGTTTCAGAACCGACATAGATTATACTTTCTACTTTCTGCATGATTAGTTTCTTTGTTCTTCACAAGTGTGAATGATCTAAGGGTGAAAATCTCTCTGATGTTTCTGCTTTTAGGATTCTGAAGGTGGTTTTAGTGTTTGAAGGGTCAGATGAGTGGTATTCCGAGGCATGCAATTTTACAGCTAATCACACATTCTCAGTTTCTTGTTTTGGAAAATTAATGTAACAGTTGCTTGTGTGGACAGAATATATATTTTACAATAGTATAATGATTCTCTTTTCAAGCATGCATGTGAATGAGAAAAAAGGAAAACAAAAAGTTGAAACTGTTTAATTTATTGTTCCTTAGTTCACGGGCAAAGTAGTGCCTTGGAACCTGTCAATTTCGAGTTGGCAACAACCCTTTGGTTGAGAGTGTTTTGATTGGCTCAAGAATTCTATTGCTTTTGCGAAACCTCAAAAAACAAGTTCATATGTTTGCAGAACAATGTTTACACCTTAGACCTTACCATAAAACAAAATCGAAATTTTAGAATACTAGTTGTCGGGTCAAACTTTGTAGACTTAGATTTGGACTGTGTTTGCAATTTGCAGGCCCAGACTGCATTGTGGTCATCGTTGCTTTTACTTTGCATAAACTAAGAATATTCGTGCAATGCACAAACAAACACATGTTTATGGCAATTTGTTGTAACCCTTTCGGGGTTGTGGAAAATAAGAATGTGAAAAAATGGTGCAGGTTAAGATGAAAGAGGAAAACGAGAGGAAAATTGTGCTGACGAAGCCATTAACAATAGACAGTGAATCTGATTCAGACGCGTATAAAGCCCCTAATCTTATGCAACGAATACTAAGTTTATTCAAGAATGTACGCCCCGGTTCTGACCTCACACGCTTTCAGGTACTACTTCACTTTCTTTCACGTCTTTTTCTTCTTTCAGGTATGTACTTAAATCTTTTTAACAGAAAGTCTCGCCCAATTTCACAATTCGAAATACCCTTATGCTTATAATGAGGATTAGACACATCGATGATGAGAATAAAGAGGAAGCTCGATGGAAGGTGCTTCGAAATGTTACGAAAAGGTTAACCAAGGACACAAAAATCCTTAACACGATATGTATTTAGGATAGAGTTTGATAAGCTCCAATAGCATTCTAGTTTAACTTTAACTCCATCTTATAGAATCAATTTATAAGGTAAGGTTTTATCTATTTAAATATTATAGTTTAATAGGAAGTGCATATGTATCAAATTGGAAATTTGATAAATTTGTGATATTAAAGTTTATGTGCATTTATGGCTTACAAGAGCCTGAGCCACACCCTCTGGACCAAATAATGTCCCCACATGGCAACTAATAGGTTTTGTGAAAGTTAACTCATTTTTTAAAGAAAGGTTAGGAAGAATTACATTTGATTGGTCTATTAACTGGTGTCATTTGAGCCAGCATGTTATAGAGAATGATGAAAATCTTTTACCATGATTGTAGCTGCCACCACTATTCAACTTACCAAAGTCACAACTTCAGTGCTATGGTGAATCAGTGTATTGCACAGGATCAGACTTGCTAAGCATGTGCAACAATGGAGAGAGTCCAATTGACAGGTTCATATCTGTTGTAGCATGGAGCATATCTACCACTCGCCCTGTGAATTTTGGGGTTGCTCCTTATAATCCAATTCTTGGCGAGACACACCATGTTTCAAAGGGAAATCTTAATGTGTTATTGGAGCAGGTACATGCTTCTCATTTCCACATTTCCACATGGCCTCATTCTGAATTTTTATGAAGTAATGTTATTCATAAATTCTGCATCAGTTTTTTACCTTTTTGATGATATCAACCATCAATTGTATACTTTTTTGTTTGTTTATTGAAACTTGAAACGTGGATTTTGGCTTAGTTACTTTTTCCTTGATATCTTCCTATGTAATCACATTATTGGTTTATTTTTTGTATGCAGATTTCACATCACCCTCCAGTAGCTGCTCTCCATGCAACTGATGAGAAGGAAAACATTGAAATGATATGGTGCCAGCGGCCTGATCCAAAGTTTAATGGTATTTCACTATATTCATCCTTTTCTAGACTATTATCCATTTCAAAAATCAACTTTCAAATGTTTGCTCAAAAAAAAGTTTCATCTACGTGTGGTTGGTGCTGCAAAGATTTGTGACACTGATTAATTGATTAAATAAAACTGTGACCAGATATCAACAAAGAATCATTACTGAGGACATATTTTTCATATCATCAATCAGATATCAACAGGGGAAATCTAAGAATCAGTGTTCTAGACACACTTATTAGCAATCCTTTGTATCAAACACTGCAATTGATAATATCTAGTACCAAGGAAACTTCCATGTTGACAAAATTATTAGGAACTCAGTGTCAGTATTTATCTAATCTTTTAAAGATCTTTCTGATTTTAAAACCAGAAATGTGCATCACAATTTGAATTCTTGGATTTCTTAAATTCTTCACAAAGGATAATAAAAATAAGGTCCAAATTGAATAAACTTTTCAACAAGTACTTTTAGAAAATAAAGAAAAAAAATCAAACTTTCTCAAACTTAAAATTTCAACATTTTTGTTTGACATCTCATCAATAAGATGAGGAACATGCTTTGGCTTTAATTTGTGGGGGAAAAGATTATTTAGACATATACCTGAGCAAGTCAGTTTCAACTTTCATGTTCTAAATGTAGCCTCTGACAGCAAAGACTTACACATTTTTATGTCTGTGCTGCAAATTAAACATACAGGCAGATCAATTGAAGCTAAAGTGCATGGTATACGGCAGCTGAAGCTACTCAATCATGGTGAAACATATGAAATGAATTGCCCTCACCTTTTACTTAAAATTTTTCCAGTTGCTTCGGCTGATTGGTCTGGCACAGTTACCATCCGGTGCCAAGAGACAGGCCTAGTGGCTGAGTTATCCTACAGATCAAGTAGTTCCTTTCTAGGAATTGGAGGGAACCATAGAATGATCAAAGGAAAAATCCTTGACTCTTCATCACTAAAAGTTTTGTATGAAGTTGATGGTCATTGGGATAGGTATTATTTTCCTTCTAAACACATCTTAGAACTTTCACTTGTTTTTCACATCGTATCTAGTATAAGCACATAAAGTGCATAGTAGCAGAGAACAATATAAGAAGGAAATTTAAGTTTAACTCAAATTTACAAAACTTGTACGGTAAAATTTGCATCCATTTATATACATTTATATACTGTAAATTGATTTTATTTCTAATCGATTACTTTCAACAATTGGTTAACTTATTCAGCAGTTACATGGCTGTGCTATTTTCAAGAATGGTATTTTTCAACCAAGGTGCATGTTCTTATGGCTTTTGTTATGCAGGATTGTACAATTGAAGGATACAAATAATAAGGAAGTAAGAGTAATATATGATGCACAGGAAGTTCTGTCAGGTCTAGAAACACCAAAACTCAAGGATTCGGAGGTACTAAAAACTCAATGTGTATGCACATCAAATAATCAAACTTTATGTTCAAATAGTGATTGTGTTTTGTGTCATGTTTTCCTGATTGTGACATGAGATTTTATGTTGATCAGAGTGTATGGCCAACTGAATCAGCTCATGTTTGGGGAGAACTGAGTGAAGCCATAGTGAAGAAGGACTGGGAGAAAGCAAGAGAAGCAAAGCTAGAAATTGAGGAAAGACAAAGGAAGCTCTTGAGAGAAAGAGACTCAAAAGGAGAAACATGGGTTTCTAAACATTTTGTAGTATCTAACAACAAAGAAGGGTGGGAGTGTTCACCTATTCATAAGACTGTACCAGCTGCCCCCATCACAGCACAATAATTGTTACTGTTCCGTACTCAAAAGCAATGAAATACATTTTAGAAGAGAATGTTCATTGAAGAATTTAATTGTTGAATTAAGTTCTTGCCTAATAAGTTACCTGATAAGGGAGAATTTGATTAAAAAAAAATTAGATCTTTGGGAATCCAAGATTTAAAATGTTAGTTATCTATGTTTTAAATTAAGTTTTTCAGAGAATTGTTCGAATGAAAGAGATAAGAATATATATATATTTTTTTTCAAATTTTTAAATAATTAATAGATAAAAGTAATATGATTTTCTTATTATTAGATAATTTAATATGATAAAGAATATTTATTTTTGTAAAATCTATCACATTACTTTTAAATTCTCAAGAAACTTATATAAATCTTTCAAGAAATATTTATGACAAATCAAACAAATTTTAGTCGTTTGCACATTAAAAAAAAGACTCTGTTTGTATAGTGTAAAGTTTTATGATGGTGTTTAATAACAAATCACCTTTTATGCTAAACTTGTTACATTTTATGGAAGATAGTTTAAAAATCACACCAGTAGTGATTTGTAATTGATTAATTATTAATTTATAATTACTTTATTTTCTATACATATTTTTTTTTTCATAACAATTTTATGTTTTCTGCAATGGGAAATTATGTTTTTACACCTACCAATAAAAAGAACCATTTAACACTTCAATATATTAGTATCTTAATTATATTTTTATTTTTAAGCTAAGATATTCATAAATACAGTTCTATATTATTAAAAATAAGTTGTAAAGTGGGTTTTTTTAAGGAATAACATGTGCATGAAGTTTTTCCATCGATCCCAAAACAATAGATATTAGATAATCCTAGATGAAATCATTTTTCTTTGACAAGAACTATATCCTTTTCAACACTTCTTTTAGGTTCATCCAAGAGAACTCAGAAAGAGGGTGGTTTATAAATTTTGGTCCATTATTAATTGTTGTGACCATTTCAAAGAAAAATATGAATTCCTCAACACATTAGCTCACGAACTACTCGTCACTTTCATATCAATGACATCTCTTTCCAAAAGATGGAACACTTCTTCAATAGCCTTGGAACCTGAGTCATTTCCCTTCTGCCATAATAGAACACTTCAGAGACAAGTAACCACTGACCAAAGCATGTGAAAAATGTAGATTATACATAGATACATGTTGAGAAATTATTAAAATTAGCTAAAAAATAATTTATACAATACCAAATCTTAAATTTTATCATATATAAAAAATAAATCTATATTCAGCTATATTCACCTTTCCAGAGTCCCAATTCAGTGCTATGGTGAATCTCTATATTCCACAACTTCAGACATGCTAAGAAGGTGCTACACTGGACAGAGTCCACTTGCAGTACTCATGTGAGTTGTAGCATGAAGCATATTGTTAAGTTTGTAAGGAGGGGTATCGTTGGGGAGATACAAACACCAATGAGATCTAGGTCCAACCACATAAGACATTGACACCACTCTTAATCCAAAACTTTAAGGCGATGAGTTTATGGGTCTTTATTTTTATATAGTATTCTATTTTCTCATTTCTAGCCAATATGGAACTTAGACTCACACTTGGATTCCTAACACATATCCACCACATCCCGCAATTTTTTGGAGTTGCCCCCTACAACCCCACTCTTGGAGAGACACATCATGTTTCCAAAGGAAATCATAATGTCTTACTAGAGCAGCACATGCTTTTGCATTCTGTTACAAGCTCAATGTGGTCACAAAATTATCACATTTGATCAATCGTTACATTCTCATAACCTTTAAGCTTAAGCCTCTCATGTCTTGTGTAATGGACAGATACTTTTCAGTGAGTATTGTTCTGAATTTACTTGTTTTCAGGTTTCACACCACCCTCGTTTGTCTGCCCTGAAGCAACTGATGAGAAAGAAAACATAGAAATCATTTGGTTCCCGTATCCCTTTCCAATGCTTATGTATCCTTCTCATTCTCACTTAAAGAAGGTATTTTCATGGCACACTTTAAGTTCTTGCAGAAATCCCAGCACGTTATTGTAAAAGAAATGTTACTTTAAACCAATCAAACCAACTTTTGATTGCTCTAGTTCCAATTAAAACATGAAAGAGTTCAAAATGAAAAGTAGTAGGCGAAATCATGAGGTTTTATTTTCATGCATATGTCAGCTCAATAACAAGAACAAAATGCATGAGTTGGCAGGTGTTCTTGAGTTCAACCCAAGATCTTGTTGTGTATATTTAATCAGAGTGTGTGGCCAACTGAATCAGCTCTTATATGTAGTGAATTGAGCCAAGCCATCCAAAGAAAAGACTGGGAAAAAAAACAAGAGAATCAAAGAAAGCTGTGGAGGAAAGACAAAGGGAGCTATTGAGAGAGCGAGAAACTTATGTTCCTTAACATTTGATTCTGTCTCAATGCAAAGAAGTGGTCTGGGACTGTTTTACCTATTCAAAAGTGGGCCCCTTCATCTCCTTGTAACCTTGTAATTTGCCGTTTTGTTTATATTAGCCACTAGTCCCACTACTACATTATAACTACTATTTTATAAAAGTAGCCATGTGAGAGTTTTTGCCAAAGTCATCATTAAAAAAAGAACAAAGAAAAGTCTATCTGATATTGCACACTCCTTATTGGATTTGGTGTTCAGAAGGAAGAAATTATGCCTATGATACAAGTTTTTCTACCTGAATCAACAAAAATTGAGTTTGATCCTTTTTCTTTCCCTTCAATCAGACAACCAAATTATCGTATCAGTTGCTAAAAAAGTTATAAATTGTTTGTGTTGTGTTGTGTATTGTATCCTAATTTGCAATCCACTACCAGAGATTTCTCTTCATCTGATTGCTCCATTAATTTTAATTGCAAGACACATTTTCAGTAATCAAAGATTGTTCATGAATTCTGCAAACTGAAATATCAAGTGCTTAATCATTTGGATCATAAATACAAAGAAGAATTATACACAAGAAAATATCAAGTGTAACTGTCTCAAATTTCAATTTTTTCCCTTGTCAAAAGATAATCAAACCACCTAACATGTGTCTTCTTCCTTCCTAATTTTACCTCAATTCAAGGTCTTTCAAACATCAAATATGTTCTTGCAAATCTGACTCACTTCTCCGATTGAAAGACTTCTCTCTGATGGTGTCCAAGATAGGTTTCCAAGGCTGCACTCTACACGGACTTCGCTCAACCACACCAAGCCTCCCAGGACTCCTTGAAGGCGAATTCCAAACATTGTTCAACCCTTGTTGGCTTGAGAAAGGACCATCTTTGAGAGAAGACCCTTTGCTGGTTTTTGCTATTGCAGTGAGCCTCTTTGCAAGGGAAGCCAAATCCACAGGAGAAACATCAGCTTGAAGGATTGAGTACGGTAGCATGAAGTAGACATTCCCAGGTTGAAGTTCTGTGTCTCCATTCAATGGTTTTGAACAAGGTGAAAGAAGCTGAAGTGAGGTACAAACAAAGTGCTTTGGACAGGTGCCAGTGAGTTGGCTCACAGAAATTGGGTTCTCAAAATCCTCCACATATCCACTGAGATGAACCAAACGGACATTGTTGGTTGTGGAGGATGGTTTGGAAGAAAAACAGGCTCCCATATGTGACTCTTTCTTGGTAGATGATGATGAAGAATGAAAGGGTAAAGCTAACTACTAAGTTTGTACTTATTATGTATGACTAATGTTAATTTACTATATAGTATACACAACTGGGGTTTGATTATTGATGCGTGGAGGGATAAATTTCTAGTATTTTTTTGCCTAAGCAGCCTTTTGATAAAATGAAATAGACGGTTATCGGTAACCTAAGCAGTGAATTTTCTGACTGATTCCTTGTGTTTATCTTCAACTTCATTCAAGGACTCAAAAGGGTGGCCATTTAATAAAAGTGCTTCTGCATGAAAACACAAGCTGAAGCCTCATGTGGACAATAAAGGCATTTATACATGTTAGTTTAAGTGAGAAACTCTCAGTGGCATTTTTTCAAACACCATAATTTCTAACCCAACCGTATGAAACGGGGTAATTGACCAAATAGACCTGCAAAATGCTATCTTCAAGCGTTGAAACATTCAAAGCAGAGCCAAATTAGTGACTGTAATCATGCAATGAGAAGTAAACTCAAGAATGAAAAGACTTTAATGGCATAATTAGCATTGGTTTTTGATTTTAGATTTGGATGAAATGGATGTATCTTGTACGTGAGGTTAGGGTGAGGAGCATTACCAATGATAGCTCTCAGAAAATGTGTTGGTGGGTCCCTTTTGTTTGAGGGAAATATAAATTCAACAGAAGAGAGTGTACTTAGAACACGAGGTCTTGACTGAAGTGTTGGAAACGCTAACTTTTCGTTGTGATTTTACAGTGCATGACTCTGACTCTTTTGGTTTCATGCTACTTAACTTCATGTTGGAGTGCTACCTTTTGTTTTGTGCCATGTTCATGCTCTCTAATTTGTGTGGTGTATAATCTTATTGTGCATGCATTTATTGGGAGAAAATTTTAGACTGTTTCAAAAATATATGACAAGAATCTAAATACGAGTTAAAAGTTAATATTTAAGAAAAATTAAGATCGACAAGTATTATGTTCTAAGATTTACTATCTTTCCGCACCGAATAGTCTTATGTATTATTTAGAAGTTGAGTTCTTGAGATCTTGAATAATTTAAATATCTCTTTCTATTCTCATTCTTTATACTAACTTTAAAGAATAAATTTTATAGAAGTTAAGATCTAAAACAGTTTAAATATCATTTATTTTTTTATATTCTTGTGTGTCTTTTAAAAATAAAATTATAATGATTTATGATATTCATGACTTATTCTTATTTATTTTATAAATATAATATATTTTGAGAAAATGTGGTTGTAAATTATAATAATATTTTTAATAATCACGTAAAATAGAAAATTGAAATGCTATCTTGAAATTAGTGATTCTCAATTTTTTTGAATGTTATTTAATTTCCTTTTAAGAGAGAAAAGAAAAAGCAAGGTTTGGTTTCTTTGACTTTTCCTTGATCCTGACTTTTTCTTGATGGATAAATTTTGAGACAATGACTTGTGTCAAGGAAGAAAACTTTGTCACACATTAATTTATATAAACCTCTTAATTAAAAGTTCATATTTAATAAAACAATCTTCATAAATTAGTCTACTTTCACTCATTTACAGCTTAACTTTAAATATTTATTTACTTATCAATTTATTAAGAAGTAATGTGTGTATCATGTAAGACACTAAAACTTATATTATCTTGTACACATTATAAATGAATTAATAAATAAATTAAACAGATATAATGTGTAATAAACATCTTAATTTCAAAATCAAAAATAAAAACTAATCTAAATTATGTAATTCAATTTACCAAATCCGTTCTATGTACTACAAATTAGAGATCTTCATAATGATTATTTTTTCTTTTGTTTATTGGCACAATTGAGATAATTTCTTATGTATAATAAAAAATAATAATGTACGGTTGTCCTTTTGTTTTTGGCTTTTGATCTACGTCTCTTAGTTTCTACGTATCTTCCAATGTGATTTAAACTTGTTTAATTACTTTATAAGTTACTTGATACGATAAAGTTTCCAATTTGTTTTGGATTAATAAAAAGTTGGAGATGTTATTTTATAATATTTGATTTCTCATTCAAAATTAGGAAATATTATTTCCTTTTAATTTTCTCTATTTATATGTATCGTATGATTATTCTTGTGCGAGCTGAAAATATTTTTTTTTCTTAGTTAAAATAATTTTGTCTACATAAATAGTTAAAGATAATATCGAATTAAAGTGTCATGGTTGAAAAGATGAAGTTGGGAATCAGTGAGGAAGGGTATTTTGGTCCTTTTATCTGTTAGTTTTGAGGTGTAGTTACTAATTGGGGAGGTGTAGGAAGCAATATTCTTCCAAAATGCGCTTCTCCCTGCACCTCCAAGACCTTTTCTCCATCCCCAAAATTTACTATTATGTCTTTCATTAATATACAGGTGAAAATAGGCATTTACTGCATCGCCAACTCCTCTGCACCCAAACAAACAACATGAAATCTTTATGAAACACATGCTGGCATCCGTTTCACACCATTTTGAAATGGATTACGTAATCCGCTTCGGAAAAAAATTGAAAATTTTTTGGAAACGGAATACGAATTCCGTTTCATAAAAATGTGAAACGGATTCTGTAATCCATTTCACATTTTTATGAAACGAAATTCGTATTCCGTTTCCCAAAAATTTTCAATTTTTTTCTGAAACGGATTACGTAATTCGTTTCGTAAAGATATGAAACGAAATTTGAATTCCGTTTCACCAAGTTCCATGTACTTTTTTGTAATATGTGATTAAATATATTATATATATATATATATATATATATATATATATATATGTGTGTGTGTGTGTGTGTGTGTGTGTGGTATTTCTAATTTGAGTGAGAATAGAGATAAGAGAGGTGTTTTAAGCACATAACACG
>Ga0099822_1009049_pt1 | contig 12630 bp, 8 predicted proteins | sample CowpeawhiteBW_FD_76839 | JGI IMG/M metagenome (GOLD analysis project Ga0099822, IMG submission 76839) | Root nodule microbial communities of legume samples collected from California USA - Cow pea white BW | ecosystem: Host-associated > Plants > Roots > Nodule | place: USA: California | collected... | reverse complement strand
TTTTTATATATATATATATTATAAATAAATAAAAAAAAAAATATATTTAATATATATATTTATATATTAAAATTTTTTTATATATATATATATATATATATATATATATATATATATATATATATATATATATATATATTCACGGTATTTATAAATATCCAATAATATAAAAAAAAATTGTGGATATGTTTTTAAGGATATCCGGTAGATAACGAGTTTGGTAATAGATAAACATTACCCATATACGACGTGATCAATTGTCATTTTTAATAGTCACCTCATAAAATTATTAGATGCATTGATATATTATTTAAGTATTTGATGAATTTAATTCTTTTTTTTACTCTCTAGAACACTTTGAATAATTAAATAATATGAGAATTGAATAATTAAATAATATGAGAAAATTTATAAGTGGTTTTGCTCAATTTGTGTTGACTAGGATATCATTGTAATTTTTCTTTTGATTTGATATTATTATACATATAAAAAACTTCTCCAAATATCTTAGAACCTGTCTTCGTGATTTTTTTTAATTCATTAAAAAGTGTTTTTAATAATTTAAAATGATCTTGGTTGATCTAGAAAGATTGAAAAAAAACATTTTAATTAATTAGATTAGTGATTTAACTATCATAATAACTTAAATCTATAAGTTCTTCATGTAACACCCCATTTAATAGCTTTCACACTACCAAATCAAACCTTATATTATGATCAAGCAAAGCAGATAGTGAGATATAACTGTCATATAAAATTTTATACATACATACATATATATATATATATATATATATATATATATATATATATATATAGCTGGTAGAGTCATCCAACAACTACATGAAACACTCATGGCAAGTTTAGGTACAAGAAAAAGGCTAAACTGCACATTCCAAAACTGCACAGCATCAAACCCAAAAACTACCGCGGAAAATCTCGGTAAAAGCATCAACTCCTGCTCAGAAGAGGTTTATCTTCATCTGGATTCAGCTCTGCTAACACCAACCGTAGGTGATCATTGCAAGGAGAACACACAGGGGCAAGCAAACATAAACAAGAAGGGTAAGCTAACTGAAATAAGAGAAAATGATACAATTCACAATATAAATATCATTCATAACATATAGCTCGATTATATAATTCTAGACTCGATATCCAGATTGTGTAAGCGACATTAGAGCTCTTGGTGGCTTGCACCTGTAACGGTTTCCAGATTCTGCAGAGTCTGGACACAAGGAGTATTCACCCGACCGTTCCCAAGGTAAGTCCCCTTCACGTCTAGGACTTGATCAAGTCCAAAAGACTAGGACCTCCTGCTACTTCTCACGACATAATCCATTCTGCTCTATCTGAGCGTGAATGATTATTGGAGTTTCAGGATACCAACCGATATGAATTTCTCACGTCCTTACACACACTAACAAGTTCACCTGAATTTCCCTTGAAATTCTATTCCAACCACAACTCCTCATAATTCATATTCATCCAATTTCATCACGCAATACATTGATAATGACATTCCAAGCATATAAGAGACTAGTTGCACAAAACCACATTAAAACATATAATCTCACTGATAAAAACAGCAACTGAAGCACCCCACTGCAGTGGCTCTCGCTCAAGCTAGACAATCTAGCCCAGGCGAGAGGCCATCTCGCTTAGGCGAGTCAGTCTCGCCTGAGCGAGACCCTAACAGTGGCAAGAAATAAAAACCTGGGCGAACTCTCGCTCAGGCTAAGTTGGTTTGCTTAGACGAGAGTGTCTCTCGCTCAAGCGACCTCAGCTCGCATAGGCGAGGCTTCGCGTAGGAACATGGGTGGGTTTCCTGGTGTTTTCGCTCAGGCGAGAGTCACTCACCTAGGCGAAAATACCAGATTACGAACCTGTTCCCACATGCAGTAGCCCAGATTCTTCATACACAAATTAATCACTCACCAATTCATGCAATTCAAATATCATTTCAACACTTAAACATGCAATTCAGACTCATCAAACATATTTCTATACGAATTTGAGTAAAAATGTTAGCTTCCTTTACCTTTTCAATGATCATAAGAAAATTCAGCTCTCAATCGGAAGATGATTCGATTTCAGCACCTAAGGAGCTGGAAAGGAATTTCTAAACGTAAGTATAAATCCTAGTTCAACTCAAAAAGATTGAAGCACCCAAAAATTTTAGAAAATTTGGAGGCAAACTGAGAAATTGAGACCAAGTTACGCGTAGGGATGGAATGAACAACTTGGGGAGGAGATTCTGTGCTAGTCTCAGATTGGATTGCTGTTACAGAAAGAAGAAAGCAAATTCAGAAACTGAATTGGAGCCCAAACCCCCTTGTTTGTTAGAGAGAGGGAAGAGAAAATGGTGAGGAAGAAAAGTGCAAGGTGAGTGGAGTGATGTTTATGTGCGGATGGTAGCAGAGAGAGGGAGAGTACATAGAAAGAGAAAAGCAAAAAAAGGGTTCTCACACTTCAAGTTAATGTTGTTTTAATCAATTAAATTGTTCCTTTAATTTATTAAAATCACTAAATCTTAGGTGCATTATGAACCATTATGTTTCAATAAGTTAATAATGTTAAAATCATTCTTAACATACTATGTTTTAATATGTTAATGTTAATATTAACAAATTAAAACGTAATTTTAGTATGATAAAACTCTAAATACCTCTTCATAAGTGTGTGATTAGTTGATTTTATATATGTTTTTTACACTTGAGTTGCATATGATTATTTTGACCGAAAATGAATCAACTTTTTTACTTAGAAATTACATGATAATGTATTGAATATCAAATAATTGTAAAACTAATGCATTTTTGGTGAATTACAACACTTTTGGAAAGAAATGAAGAATGAATAGCTTGAGTGACATAGTTGTTATTGAGCATTGAAGGGTGATTAAGACAAAATTCAAATTTAATTTTTTAAACTGAACAACAATGTTGGTGCTGAAATCATATAAGGAAACCTTCACAACAAAAAAAAAAGAAAATCATCCATAGAAAACCTCAAATGTTAATCACTATAATAAGAGTTGAAACCATGCTGAAAAACTTTATTTAAATTGATTAAATATTATCTTTAATCGATTAAAATCACTAAAGCTCAATCATATAATATTTATAATATTTGTGGATATTTTTTTCTTTAAATAAAAGAAAATTGTATTAATAGTTAATTTTAAAATTTATTTAATATTAATGAATTCTTAAAAATTTAATGATTTTCTTTAATTATTTTTGACCGAACATCGGTTAACATACCTTGTGACACTAAATTGTTACAGAAATATAGTGCAGTGAGTGCCCTGTGAGTACCAAAAAATACTGAAAATCATTATGTTTTTCATCTTTCCCTGTAAATCTATAGATTCACCATGCTTAATCATTTCTAAAGCTTCCATAACAGATATTCACCATTCTAAATTAACAATATCGAGAGTAACTAATGACCAAAATAATAATTGAAGTGCAAACTCTTATTATAATAATTAATGTTCAACTATAGAGAATTAATTAGCATGCACCGGATTTAAAAGTTGCTTTTCAGTTGTTTGACTTAGTCATGAAACCGGCTGGTCGGCATGTCGTTTCCCAAGTTTCCAAGGAAAAATCTGTATGAACAATTTGACAAATAAATAAAAGATAAAAAAAAATATGTACTTTAGCTGCAAGAAACTATCAAGTTTGCGATGAGTGTCAAATTGATTTCAATGTAAAGTAACACAATTCTTACTCAAACTTTACTTTAAGAATTTAATATCTATCAATTGTATGTATAAAATCCTTATATATCAACCCAACTTAAAATTATTATTGGTACTTTCAAGATACTTATTGTTATTTTCTCTATTTTTTTTATTGAGAATGTATTTCAAACTAAGAAAGAAACATTGCTTAATAAAATTGATTGTTATATCACATTACGTATATCTTGTTTATGTTTGTAAAGAAAAAATATCAATGAAGAAATTATTTTAAACATTATAATATACAGGTTAACTATGACATTCATATACTTAAATTAAGCTCACATCGGTAATCTTAGCATGGAAGTAATTATTTTGTGCAAAGTATTTAAACATGTGTAACAATGGTAAGGTTTAAAGTAGTACACAGCTTATTTAAGCAACATGCACAGTTCATTGTGTACTTCTTGAATAGTAATAATAAAATAATAAAATGTTAAAAGTATGTACAATAGGGCACATATTATTTGCTGCTATTAGTTTTAAAATAAATATAACTTTGAATTTTCTATAACCACCAAAATATTTCTATAATAAAATTTCATTATTAAAAATAAATGCACCCCCTCCACCAAACACGCAACAAATAAAAGAGTTGATTTAGGTGTTGAACTTTAACACCATTCATTGCTCTGGTTCGTGTGAGGAGGGTTGAATGGGGGTGGCAATGGCAATAGTTAGAAACTTAATTTGTGATAATCAAATTGGAATGAGATGAATTGGACTAATTTCCTGCTGGGTGACATGATGGACCCAAACTACTGATTCAGTGCGCTTTAATCTTCCAACCCTAATCACTACCCTTCACACCCACTTTTGAAAATTCCCAAGTCCCACATCACAAGGCTCAGAGAGTCTTACAAATTAGTTTCGTATATAATAAATTCAATTCCAAGTTGAAGTGTGAATTTGATTAAGTACAAGTAAGGTGAATGTGAACATGGTGGAAGTTGCATTTCCAGAGTGGCACCACACCATGGAGAATTTGGTAGCAGAGAAATGTTTGGCCCACCATTGTTGGTGTTGTTATTATTATTTTACCTTTCAAGATGAACTCAGTAATGTGTGGGCCATGAGAGTGATGAAAGTAAAGAGGAATTGTCAGAGGTGGGAGAGGAAGAAAAGAAGATCTAGAAATGTAAAGTCTACACCTCATCCATCTTTTTTTTTTTCTTTCTCATCTTTCTCTATAAACAAAACCAAATTACCAATTTAACCATTCTTCCCAATTAACAAAAATCAATTGGATGTTTCTGAATGTTTCTCTTTCACATCCCCACCATGGCGTGAAGTGGTAAAACCTCTAAATTTAAAATTAAGGAAACCGAAATTAAGAATTAGGAGACAAATCAAGTACCCTTCAAGTCAACACCAACCAGTGTGAAAAGCAAAACAGAATATTAATTAAATAATTAATCAAATCATTTGCAGACGAATCAGTGAGTTACACGATCACGTGCCACGCGCTTCACAAAATCCAAAGTAAACGGAAGAAGAAGCTGCCCACAACACATCACAGCTACTGCAAGCCAAATCTCTGCCATGCATGGATTCTCGCCTCCCTTGGCTATTTCGGAACAACCCAACACAACCAAAGAACACAACACGAAAACAAAACAAAAAACAAAACACGAATGCAAACAAATGCAGAGAATATATAAGCTCTTTCAAACACCATTTTTTGCACGCACTCACCGTTTTTCCATTATAGGTCCCTCCCTCCGTTGATTCAGGCTTTTTCATCCCATGTTTTTTTCTTTTAATTTCTACAAAATTATTAAAAATATGGATTGACCAGTGTTAAATGAAGCAGTTTTATCCCAAAAAGTTATTATTTCTGGTGATTAATACTGTTGCAAGAAAATATACCTTTTTTTAAGTAAAATTAAATTTTTACCTTTATTTATCAATGTATACAATAAAATAGCTTATGAAATATAATTGCGTATCCAAAAATATTTTACCTGTGATCTAGTAAGATTGCCTAACTATTGTTGGTTAACTTTATCCAAATTTTCTCCATTTTTTAATGCATATTGAAGCCTCTGCTTATAGGTACTACCAGTGGATCCACTTTGTAGTGTTTCAATTTATTTATTTAAAAAAAAAATTAAAATTTATAATCCTCCTTCCTCATTAAATCTCTTTTCCCCGGTCTCCCGCAATTGCCGCAGCAGTCAGACTGAGAAACACAAAGCAACACTTTCTGCGTTTTGCTAATTGAATCGCTTTGCTTTGCTCAGCTTCGCTTTGTGTTTCTTGCTTTGTTTCTTTGTTTCTTCGCACAAGTATAAAAGACGCGTGGCATAGACTGCGTGTGGCAGTTTGAATTGGGCCGAGGATCCGACCGGGATCCATGGGGTGTGTGAGCTCGAAGCAGGCGGTGTCCGTGACGCCGGCGATTGACCACTCGGGCGCGTTTCGGAGCAATGCTGCGGTCCTGGGCGAGTCGGAGAGGAAGGAGAAGAAGAGGAGCAAGAAGAGGACCGAGTCGGGGGGAGCGAGTCAGAGCGAGGTCGGTGAGTCGGGGAGAACGAGTTCCAATTGCGACTCGTTGAGCTTCAGGTTGGGGAACCTTCACAAGTATGTTCAGGGAGAACACGTGGCCGCCGGCTGGCCAGCGTGGCTCAGCGCCGTCGCCGGCGAAGCCATTCACGGCTGGGTCCCCCTCTGCGCCGATGCCTTCGAAAAACTCGAGAAGGTGAACCGTCACCTAATAAACAAAAGTTAAACTAACCTTATTGTTAATTTATTATTATTACTTGTTATGTTTATTATTATTGTAATAGTAATTATTATTATTATTAAGATGATGATGATGATGAAGTAATTTGTGGGTGATGGTTGATGTCGACAGATAGGGCAGGGAACGTATAGCAGTGTGTTTCGGGCGAGGGAGCTTGAGACGGGGAAGATAGTGGCATTGAAGAAGGTGCGGTTCGACAATTTCGAACCAGAGAGTGTGCGGTTCATGGCGCGTGAGATATTGATTCTGCGACGCCTTGATCATCCCAATATAATAAAGCTTGAGGGCTTGATTACTTCGAGGCTGTCGTGTAGCATTTACCTCGTCTTTGAGTACATGGAGCATGACATCACAGGGCTCTTGTCTTCCCCTGATATCAAATTCACTGAACCACAGGTACTACTAAACTAATCACATTTTTCAAAGAAACACAGAAGCAGGTTTCTTTTGTGCATCTCGTTTCCATCTCATATCCACCTGTGAATACGGGCAAAAGAATATATGTATATATTTATATAAGCAGGATTCATTATGATTATGACTCTGCCGATTAGTTTTTCCGTTAAATCAAAATCTAAAATTCTTAAGATTGCAGCAGTTTATTTTGGTAATTGTTGCTAAATTTGTAGTTCGTTGTCAGATCACTCGTAGTTGTGATGTTCACTTTTACAAATTTTACTGTTCAAGCTGTTTAATCTTTGAAATGAGGATGTACGATGGAGATTCTATATTCATTAGTGATATAAATAGAAGACAACTTTTATCCTGTGAACTAGTTTTAACAGTTCAGTAATATTAATTTAGAATACAGTGACACTTTAGTTTTAACTAAAGTACCAAAAGTAACTAGGATACTTTATCCAAGTTTTTTTTTAGTAATAGTAATACAAGTAATTAATGTATTGTCGTGGGGTGTGATATGATTGGTGATTCTATTGTTGAATGGGTGGAATAATTTTGTTGTGGGAGCAGATTAAGTGCTACATGAAGCAGTTGTTGGCTGGTCTTGAGCACTGTCACTTGCGGGGAGTCATGCATAGGGATATTAAGGGGTCGAATCTTTTGGTAAATAATGAAGGGGTTTTGAAGGTAGCGGATTTTGGCTTGGCGAATTATGTCAATTCTGGGCACAGGCAACCTCTGACTAGTCGTGTTGTTACCTTGTGGTACCGGCCGCCAGAGCTTTTGCTTGGTTCGACGGACTATGGTCCGGCTGTGGATCTCTGGAGTGTTGGCTGTGTTTATGCGGAGCTGCTTGTTGGGAAGCCTATACTTCAGGGGAGAACGGAGGTATTAGCCTTACCAAAATGTATGAATTGCCCTGTTATGGTGCATGTTAATGTAGTGAAGTTGTTACATTTTTGTTAGAAAAAGATGGCTAATCTATTGATATGAGTCAAAGGTAAATCTTAAATAACTCTGATATGATAATGTACAAGAATGAAGAAATTTGATAATGCCTCAACACATAAGGAAACAACTGATATGGAAATGATACTGTAATTTTGATATCCTCTTTCTTCCTATGACAAAGGTTCCTTTTTCTTTTTCAGAATAGAGATGTTTTATTTTCCAACATGCCTTCATGTTTACATGGTAGAAGCTTTTATAATTCCATACTTTTGCAGTCAAATATTTAACAGAGCAGAAGTTTAGTTCCCATACCTATTGCAAGAGGTTTCACTGCAATCTATCAATAGGTTCATTTAGATTGCTATCATTGCCTGCTCGGTAGTTTAGGGTTTCCCCCATTCTATATTTTCAAAAGGTAAAGTGGAGAATGTACTCAAACTAAAGAATATGTATGATACCTATTAGCATTAATTTTCAAAATGTTAGACCGGATGCTAGTCAGTTTTGTGGTTAATAAATGAATCAGTTGGAAATGAAAATTGACACTGTTTGATTTGTTGTTTTGAAACTCTTCTAAATTCATTTTTGTTACGTATGCAGGTTGAACAATTGCACAAAATTTTTAAGCTCTGTGGCTCACCACCTGATGAATACTGGAAAAAGACTAAACTTCCTCATGCAACGTTATTTAAGCCACAACAACCATATGATAGTTGCCTTCGACAATCCTTTAAAGATTTGCCAGCTACCAGTATACATCTACTACAAACTCTTCTTTCTGTAGAACCATACAAACGTGGGACTGCTACATCTGCTCTTTCATCGGAAGTAGGTTAATTTTGTGCATATCATTAGTTATGCATAGCATTAATCTTTCTTGCATTATCTGTTGATTTCTCTTGCCAATATTTTTGGTGGATATCCATCATGTGAATCAATTCGTTTTTATGACATTATTCCTAGATACAAAGCCATTCATCATTTATCTGCAAAATTTATGATTATGTGAGTCATTGAAATATGATATGAACTCTTTTCTAAAACTGTACTCTGATACAACGGCCTTTATCACTTTCAGTATTTCAAAACAAAACCTTATGCGTGTGACCCATCAAGCTTGCCGATATACCCACCTAGCAAGGAAATCGATGCAAAACACAGGGAAGAGTCAAGGTGAGACAAATATTCACTTCACATTTTATGCAGAGTTATTCGAAAGTAATGCTTTAGTTGTTACATATTCAACTGATGTCTCTGGATTACCTCTTATTTGGCTGGTGAAATCAAGAAAATGCCTGCATTTGCATTTCACTTAGTTTTAACCAATCTGTGATAGAAGGTTTGTTTTAGTTTGAAAACTTGATCAGGGTCTAGTTTTGGCCTCAGGGAGAGATTAAAATGAGAAGGGAATAGTTCTTACTGTTTTATAACGTCCATATTTCTTCTCTTCAACTTCTAGATTTTTCCATGGATTATTTTATTGAGATGTTTTTAAGGAGAACCTAGACACCAGAGTAACGGAATTAGAAAATATTTAGAGTGATATCCAAACTTTATGATTTATGAAAATACAAAAAAAATGAAATCGTAACAATGTTCAAGAAGTTCAATTTGTCAATATTAAAGCATTTACAAAAAAAAAAACGAAGAGAATAAAATTTCGGGTAGCCAATAGATTTTCCTTTAGGCTGCCAACTATGTTTTCTAGCATATCTGCCCTCAAAAATAGTCTCTCTGCACGGCCGCGGCAAAACTATTACTTCTAACATCCCCAGACCCCACTAGCTGGATCCTAATGCTATGTTGTCTTTTTTATATATATCTTTAAAGGATTTGAAACAGAAAAATTCAGTGAATCAACAGTCTTTAACAAATTAAATCGAACAAAATCTATTATTCACAATTCCATTTTCATTAGCATTATTTGTATATTGTTCTTGATTTTTTTCATGAAATTATAATGGACTTTTAGGAAAAAGATTAGTGGACGAGTTCGTGGAACTGAAACAAGAAAACCATCCAGAAAGCCAGTGGGATTCAGTAAACTAGCCCCAGCAGAGGTCTGTCTTTACTTTCAATTCTGCATCTTAGCATTTCTTCTTATGCGCATGCACATTGGTTTACAGTAATGGGCTAATTAGCTTAAAATAATTCTCACTTGTTGCACTTGCAGGAATTAGCAAGTCAAACTCAGACTTCCCAGAAGGTCAATGGTAGATCTTTCCGCAACCATGAAGAAGAGAAGATTATAATAGGTGGCAAAGCACAGAAGTCATCCAGTGGTAAAGCTGAAGATGCTTCCCATACGAAGAATGCTTCTCAAGGAGATATTCCCCTTTCTGGACCGTTACAAGTTTCAACATCAAGTGGATTTGCATGGGCAAAAACCCGAAAAGATGACGCTTCATTTCGATCCCATTGTCGAACTATTTCAAGAGGACATATTTTCAATCCATCAGAACCATCTACATTAAATTCAAGGAATAATTTGGACTCCACAAACCAGGAAAATAAAGAGTTTTGTGGGGGATGCGTCAATTCTAGGGGCCATCAGCTGCTTGAAATTTCTAAGCTTTCAGTGCAGAATCAGTGGAGTAAGTTTGATCGCCCAGATTCATTTGATGCTTCGGATGAGTACCATTCACAAGAGCTGTCTATGGCCATATATCACCGAGAAGATTCAGCATCCAAGAGAAATAACCTGGTAAGTTGGCCATCTGCCGTGAGATGAAATCTAAGTTAACTCGCTAGCATATTAATTTTGTTTGTAGAGATTAATTTACTGTGAGAAAGTCGGAATTAGGAATTTATTATGATGTAGAGAATTAATTGGAACATTAAAATATGTAAAGAAGAATGACACTTTATTTTTTAAATCAATCCAAAAGTTTAATGGTTAATTAAAATAAATAAACATTAGATTAAAAAAAATATAGTCATAATTTGTAATGATAAAAACTAAAAAAAATATAAATTTATAGGTTCTTAACTTTTGAAATATATATAACAGTTTAAATAATATGTCTACATAAATTAAAATTATAAAAATTTAAAAATATACACCAATATTAATTAATAATAACGAGTTTATATAGAGAATAAAAAAGAAAATGATCAGTATTTTTTTTTTATCTTTAAAAGAAAAAAAGTAAAATTGTGACTTTTTAATTTTTATTGAACTGTTTTGACTAGTTTTATCGCTTTGATATTACTTCTAAGCATCATCAAATTTGCACCACCACAATCATACTGGATCGGGAACCGATTGCTGGTCGAAACGGTCAGTTTGGTCTGGTTTTATGAACCATGGTTGAGATGATGACACTGTTTAAACTTAAGATTTCTGATTTTTTTTTCAATGAATTGATTTATTTTGTTGACATTTTTGTGTCAGAAATTTGGGCTAATAGGACTTGGGACCGATTTCAATCTTGAAAAGCAATATATATTTCAATAATGTCAACAATATTGTACAGTATTGTAATGGTACAGTAACTGATCTTCGACACCTGAGAAGAAGTTCATTAACTCTTACAACACATAATTACAATATTAAAACACTTAAAAACATAACTTTTTCAAAATATAGAAAACATAACTTGCAATTAACCAACCTCCTATAAGTCAACATATAACTTCTCCAAACTGATTCTTAAAACTGAAATAATACTTTAAAAAAATAAAACAAATAAAAAACAGAGACCATAGGTGAGTCCTAGAGCAAACTCCTACCACATTGTGTTTTGCATTTCCTATCATATGATCATAAATGGATCAGTACATGATAAGAGCTCATACTCTTCAGTTTTTGTTAAGAAATTTATTTACTTTACTGTGCTCTGCCCTACCTGTATCAAATTCTTGGACCAAATGTAAACTATGCAATAGTCTCTGACTCCTTGCATTGACTTGAGTATCATTCATTACTATCCATGCAGAGTTTTCAAGATCAAGGAGAAAGGGTTGAATTTTCTGGGCCCCTGCTATCTCAAATGCACACTGTCGATGAGCTCTTGGAAAGGCATGAGCGTCACATACGGCGAACTGTCCGGAGATCATGGTTTCAGAGAGGTATGAGGGCCATATTAAATCAAGCTCATGACTGTCCCAATTGCATTACTGTTATCTCTTTTCTCCCTGACTTTTGTGCTCAGCCTTGAAATCATGAAAGAACGTACACCACTCTGAAGTTAACCATAGATTAGGCACTAAGGAATTCCCTGCCCTATCTCTCAATAAGAATGTTGAGATGACATTTCTTCTTAACTTGTGAGCTCTGGATTGCAGGTAAGAAGGCGAGAAAGTAAATCATGAAATTGCATGTTGAGATAATATCAAAATGATCCAAGTCCTACTGAGAAGCCTATTCTCATTCCTCAAGCACACTCCTTTGATCAATCAGACTTGTACAATGACACTGTCTAACGGCTTGATCCGGTATACTGAAGTTAAGCTGGGAACTCACTCAACAATTTCAATCTACAGAAATCTGGTGACCAATGCAAAGAAAAAGGTTTGAGTTCCCCATTTCGGGTAATTATAGATAATAATTCGTTTTTGTATGATCTAAACTCCCTCCCTCTACAAGCCTTTGCTAATTGTTATCTACATGCAAGTCTCGTCCGGCAATTGTATATATTTCATATGCCGTGACTGACTTCAGAATATAGTGTAGTCATCATTATTTGATCATTTTTTATGGTTTTAATGAACCAGCGTTCCCGATTTATATATATATATATATATATATATATATATATATATATATATATATATATAT
>Ga0099822_1009045_pt1 | contig 12633 bp, 3 predicted proteins | sample CowpeawhiteBW_FD_76839 | JGI IMG/M metagenome (GOLD analysis project Ga0099822, IMG submission 76839) | Root nodule microbial communities of legume samples collected from California USA - Cow pea white BW | ecosystem: Host-associated > Plants > Roots > Nodule | place: USA: California | collected... | reverse complement strand
TTTTTTTTTTTTGTTTGTTTTTTTTTTTTTTTTTTTTTTTTTTTTTTTTTTTTTTTTTTTTTTTTTAATTTTTTAGTTTGAATCCTTTTCAGGTTCGATCTAGGATTAGATATAAAGCTTCTAGCTCTGCTCTCTAGCTAAATGAGTTAATCATAAATGTATCTTAGAGTGAAGTTTCTCTCCATTACAGTATCTTTGATGGATCAATGTAGTATAAGCACCCTTTCACATCGCAATGGATTTGTAGTTACATGTTTCTTTGGATGAAATACTGCATCTTCAATGTCATTGAAATTTCTCTCATGAGTTCATATGTCTGCTAGATAGGCATGGCTGTGTGAATAGATTTGTGATTGATTGAATGCATTTGTTTGCATCTCAATTTCTTCTTCGAATTTACTTGTTTCCTGTTCTTTTAATTTTCACATACTATTGAATAGTTTGAGTTTGGTTAATTATAAATTTGTTTCGCAGAATACAAAATTAATCTTTGTTTTTATGGGTATAATGTTATAATCCTATTGCTTTGGTATGAAACTATATGATACAATAGAATTGGGAGACAGTGACTTTCTTGCGGGTGTGAAATACTAGTATTTTTACCTTTGAATTTTGTGTGAAACAGTAGCTACTTAGTTGAATGACAAAATTGGTGAGGAAATATTGTCATATCTAGTTTCTTATTTTTACTGCTTTGGTATGATTGCTTGCCTTAGGTGGGAAGTTATGCAAAGTAATTTGTTCGAACTGTCTTTTATGCGAAAAGGGGAGCAAAACTACCCTCAAGCATATGTATATGAGATGCAAAGGAATTTGTTAATTATATATGCTTGTACTTTATTAGGTATCATGCGGCGCAATTTCATGTACATCTTTCTCTGTTTCAGTAAATAGAGGAGTTACTTGAAGAGTTTGTAACAATTGGAGGTGATGAAACTTCTCAAAACTGATGGTGTCAAAGCCAGCAAAATAGGCAACTGTTGTTGTGACTTAGAGGTTTGTTCAAAATTTTGTTCCTTTCTTTAATGGATGTTGAAGACAAGGGAATATTCATTTGTTTGGTTGAAGCAGGATGAACTTAATTTTGGATTACTCATGATTTCATGGGGATATTGGCTTTTGTTTACCGGTTCTTCTCTCTGTCTGTATGCAATTATCTTACTCCTAACCGTTGCATATCACTTGCACAATTAATCCCTTTTAACCATGTTACTTGGTGTTGGAAAGACTGCGTTAGCGATCCTCAGGAAATGTCAGGTTTGATGTTTCCTGATAATTGTATGGAGTTTTGTGGAAAAGGTGAAAATTTGTGGTTGAGGTGTTAGTGTCAATGGAATGAATGAGTTTGGATGGAGAGGAAGATTCTGGTAAGGGATCTTATATTAGTAATTGTCTGATAGGAACTTACCGAGTAGTATGGGATACTCGGTGGTGGAGAATTTAATTGTTTGACTCTCCCCTTAGTTGCTTGCTTTTGGGGGTGACTTTCCTAAGTGCTTGGGTACTTATCAATAGTTCTTCGATTGCCTGACTTTTGTAGAGCTATTGTAACACCTTAATCGTTGTCTAAATGATTTTGATTGTAGCTATTGGTATGCAAGACTATCAATGAGTTAGGTACATGCTTTATCGTTGATTTGGTGGTGGCTTACTAAATATTATGAAGATGTGCGTGTGTGGATATTTTTTGTGGGGGACATCTGATTTGGACAATTCCTAACTCGCTCTCCTCTTTGATTTGCAAATCTTTCTAAATTGCAATTTGTCTGTTCTTGCTTGATTATCTCTCCGTTTTTTGTTTTGTTTGGTGGTTTTTGGTTCTACAATTCCATACAATTCCAACCTGAGACTTGTTTCATCTTGCATTGCAGCAGCATGAATCTCTGAATGAACTACTTTTTTTAAACAAAAAATGGTGCAGCTTGAGGCAATTCATGGTCTCGATGTCTACCTCCCAACAACTGTGCAGAACGATTCTTCGTCTCTCATTTTCCTCGCCTCTCATCAATTGTTGTGTAAGTCTATTACTGCTAAATTCCTTCAAGCTTCACATTTTCTTACACTATAAAATTTTAGCAAGTGAAATGCTTGTTTTTGAATCTGGTGAAATTTTTCGGTGCCAATGTAGTCCCGCATATATCTGCCTGGTATTACTGAATCGTTTTGTAACTGCAAGGGAATTAAGAAAGAAGAATTCTTCATTGAATGCTTGTAACTAAACCACAGGTTTTTGACAGACCTGCACTCCATGACAATGATTAATTTTCCTCCGTACACCTTAAACTCAGTCCTTTTGTTATAATACCCACCTAGCTAATCATTAAGTGAATGCTGTTACACCTAGCTAATCATTTGCTGAATGGTGGTAGTTGTTAACTATTTCTGTTACAATTATACAGTAGCCCCATGCCGAGTCCTTCTTATTTCTCTTACTATATACTCTCCTAATAGGAGGTCTTAGCTCCCTATTGACCCTTCCCCTAAAGATCCACCTTGTCCTTAAGATCCACTTTGTCCTTAAGGTAGAATAAAAGGTCTTCTGCTGACTCCATGCCAGTCTCACCATATGGTGGACGCTTCGATTTGAGACCTTGATGGTCGGTGCCATTATGTCAGTCTCCTCTTCCTCATTTCTTCCTCGTCATGATGGCCAAGCTCTTCCTCATTTCTTCCTCGTCATGATGGGCCAAGCTTCTCATCACAGGAAACACTCCCTTGAATTTTTGTTTCTGTCAATCTCTTGAAGTTGGATCTATTGTAAACGTTGATAAAAGTGTTTTTTGGTTTACCTTTTGGAAATTAAACATATACTGATTTTGGAAATTAAACATATACTGATTTTGTGTTAGAAAATTAATTCTAACCAATTTTAGATTACTTTGATGTAAATTAAACACGCACAATACAAATAAAATAAACTTTCTAAGGTGTATATATTCATTACATTAACAAGAATTCTTTAGGATATAACATGAATTTCTTGGATATCTTAAAAAATCTCAAAATTAACAAGAAACTCTAAAATATTTTATAACCCTCACCTAAGAGCAGAGAGGAAAAAAATAGATAGAAGATGAGAAAGAGAGAAAAGACGAGGGTTGTGTGAAAAAACTAATTGTTTGATTCTCTCCTTAGTTGCTAGCTTTTGGGGTGCTATCTTAATGTGCTTATCAATAAGTCTTCTTCGATTGCACCGACTTTTTTAGAGTTATTGTAACACCTTTATCATTGTGTAAATGATTTTGATCGTTGATATAAGTGTGAAAGGCTATCAATGAGTTAGATACATGCTTTATTGTTGATTTTGTAGCTACTTACTAAATATTACGAAGATGTGCGTGTGTGGATATCTTCTTTAGGACATTTGATTTGGATAATTCCTAACTCATTCTTGATGTAAGTTTATCTTATAATTTTAGTGAGTGCAAAGTGTTTGTATTAATTTTTATTAAGAAAATTTTAAGAAGATATCAAATATTAAGATAATTAAAAAGTTATTTAAAAGTGAAGATGTATTTTAAAGGAGTTCAAAAATTGAGATTGAAGATTTAATTGAAGTGAGACAAGATAATTACAAACAACATAAATGGTACGAAAGCTTGAAACATACCATTTGGGTTACTAGGCTAATGGTTCGAAAGCTTGAAACATAAGAAACTTGAATGAAGAAACAAGCAAAAGATGGAGAGAATAAAAGGGGAAATGAGATGGAAAGACACATACCATTTGGATTACTAGGCTACCCAATATATGGTAGATGTTGTCTCTTAAATCAAGGTTCAAGATAAGACTAATCATAAGAACAAAACTCACAAAGAATACAAAGGTGTATTTTAAATTCAATATTAATTAAATAGACAATGGAAAAGGTCTCCTAGCAGGGCAAAAGGAGAAGAGTAATTTAGCTAATACAAAAAGTATATTCTACAAAATTCTAATGATGAGAAAGAGGGAGAATATGATCTGTTCATTACAAAATCATGAAAAAGGTGTATTCTCTAGGTGAGTGGTTCTGCACCAAGATCTTTCAGGTTGTTCTTCTTTTCCACTTAAGAGGGTTTTCTTAGAAAAAATAGGGATGTGGTAAGAACACTCCTTTGGGCTAGATTCTTTCTTGATCTATATTTTTTTAGAAAGGTGACAATCTTAAAAGAGTATGTCACTTGCAAACTTACAAAACACAAACATGAATTATAAATTTTATTTAAAACTAAACTAAGTAAAAAAAGGAAGGTGAAGAAACTTTTCTCTTAAATAGGTTTATTTTTTCTAAGTACTTTCCTCTATCTTTGATAGGGGTTGAGGACTCATCATCCTTCTGGGAGAATTTGGCAACATTGGAGCCCTTTTAGGGGAGTTTGACTTCATTTGAGGAAGTAACTTATCTTCCCTCCCACGAAATCTCTTCCAACCTCTAATTTTGAAGATGTTATCCTATCTTCCTTTTTGAGTGTGATATTGCCTTTCTTTGTTAAGTGGCTAATTCATAAAAATGGCCTAGATTCTTTCATGAGTGTAATCAAACAAGTAGCGTTAAAAAGAGTTCAATCAAGTTCTAGATCACATTACAAGCATGAGTAAATTACACAAGAAAGAAATTCGACTCAAAGCTCATTAAGGTTAGCAAATATCAAATCTAACATGAACATGTGAGACAGGCTTAAAAGCTCTAATTAAGGATGTATTCACACTATAAAACATCTTTTTCAATTCAGTGAACAATGAAGACTAAACAAGACTTAATCACAACACTAACAAACATGATTAGGAAAACAAAGACAAATATATTAAAACATACATCCTTGGACAAAGCAAATAATTGCAAAAAATCAATAACTCAAAACAATAAAGGTGACAATTCCTAATCCTAAACAAAAAACAAAAAATCATGAAATGATAATAGAAGCCCTTATTTGAGTCCACTATTTGAGTCCAAGATTGTTCTCAATGTGTGTGAGAATAAAGAAACTTGGAATGTTGCTCAGAGGAATTGTTCCTTCTTAATTATTGGCTCGTAAGACTGGCTCATAAGACTTGGCTCATAAGACTGAGCTCCTTAATGCTCTCCTTTGGCCTTTGTTAGTTGTCATGAAATACTGAGTTGTTGGCCATTAATCTTGAATGCGTCGTTGGTAGCTTTATAAAAAACTTCAACTGCACCATGAGAGAAAAATTAATTATAACATAAGGACTATCATCCATCCCATTTAGATCGAAGCTTACCATTCATAAGTTTGAGCTTAGAATTGAACAATAACACTTTCTTGCCTTCATAAAAATCCTTTAAAGTCCTTTTGTCATGGTAATTTTTCACCTTTTTGTAGAGCTTGAAGTTCTCATATACTTGCAACTGAATTTCTTCCAATTCTTGTGGTTGAAGCTTTCTTTCTTTCCTAACTTCTTTCTACATAAGATTACACCTCTTTACAATCCAGTAGGCTTTATGCTTAATCTCCACTAAGAGATAATATGTTTTCCCAAATACTGTCTTGAATGGTAACATGTTGAGGGTGTCCTATATAAGGTGTCCTTTGTGCCCACAAGACTTTATCCAATAGTTGGCTCCAATTCTTTTGGTAGTTGCACCAATTTTTATAGTAGATTTTTCACTTTCCTGTTGAAGATCCCAGCTTGCCCACTACTTTAAGGGTGATAGGATGTGGAGGTTTTATGAGTCATCCCAGGAGCTGTGCCGTTATCACCCTATTGGAAAAATGACTTTTTTAATCACTGATGATTGCTTTTGACACTTAAAATTGGCAAAAAAATGTTAGTCTTAAGGTAATTTGCAACAACCTTAGAGTATTTAGTCTCGGTTACTTTGGCTTCTACCCTCTAGAAACATAATCCATGACAAGTAAAACATAAGAGATACTAGCAGGGAAATGGTCCTATAAAATCTATGTCCCACACATTAAATACTTCATAGACAATTATTGGTTGTTGAGGCCTTTCATTTCTCTTTGTAATATTATCTTTTGCCTTCTGGCATTTCTTACATGCTTTGACAAACTTGTATGCATTTTTGAAGAGAGTTGGCCAATAGAATTCGCTGTTTAGGACCCTTTTTGTAGTGCTACAAGGCCCAAAATGACCTCCAATTGTTGTATCATGACAATGGTTTATAATGGCTTTAAACTCAGCCTGAGAAACACACCTTCTTATCACTTTATCATTGTATAACTTACAAAGATATAGGTCATCCCTGACAAAATGCTTTGCATTCGCTTTCAACTTGCCTATTTAAGCTTTTCTATGACTTGATCAATGAATAGTAGAGGAAAATGGTGCTTTTTAGTGGTTTGGTTGAGCTTCCTATAGTTTATGGAGTGGCTTGGTTGAGCTTTGTATAGTCTATGGAGACTCTTCACTTATTGACCACCTTTGTTGAAACCAAATTGTCATCCTTTCTCTTGTTAGATATATTGTAGCAAAAAAAAAGATTGATACAAGTTTTAGTTTGGATTATGGTGGTACAACTTTTCATTGTAAGCAGGATTTTATGTTTTATTTTAGTTCTTTGTTCAATTGCATTTGGGTTTAAGATTATGTGACTAAAAAACCTGGATGGATCCTTTAGCCAAGTTGGTATTTGTGCTTAGAATGATTGCATTCAACTTGCATTCTTTTTTTCTCACTCCAATTCTGAATTTATATTTTAACCCCCTTTGCATTTTTCTTGTTGCATAGATTAAGACTTGCATTTTTCTTGTTGTATAGATTAAGACTTATTTGTGTTGAGTCCTTCTTAGTCCAATGTTACTTTACATTTTTATCAATTTTAATTTTTAGTTAATGCTTCTACGCTCCATTTGAATACATGTTACAACTCTCATTGACTCCATATGTTTGTTTAATGTTTTATTAGTTTTACTCACTTATGTTATTTTTCCAATTGGTCTAGTAGACTGCTATTTTTCAGATGTTAGCTCAGTGTGATGTTGTGTTTAAGTCATTTAGTTTTCTTGAATTATAATCACAAAGCTCTAGCTAGTGTTGTTTTTAAGTGTTTTTGAACTTTTCATTTTGCCATGAGTCACACTAGCTAGGCCAATTATTGTGTTTTAATTGTTATCGTTTATCTTCCTTGATTAGCATTGCATTGGTCAGTTCTGTATAATTACTGATTTAATCTCTTTTTAGTGCTATGCATTTTGAATGAGTTAGTTTTATTATCTATCTTTTATGCTTTTAAAACTTCCCACAAAAATATAAATTTCAATCAATGAACTTACATGATAATGTTCATTGGACCAACCTAGGTTGACCTATATACTACATTAGTAAAGGAGAAAAACTTAGTTTTATTTAATGAGGTTGTGTGACAATTTGGACTAAAACAGTATCATAGGGTCTAGTTTGAAAAATTTAGTAATGTTGTTCAACAATTTGGTATGATTCGTAGTAAGACAAATTGCTCAGTATTTTATTATTACTCAAGTGTTGGCTATGTCTTGATAATATATATCTTTGTTACCATTTTTGGACCAAATATTTTGGCAAACCCAAATATTTCTTTGATGGTGGGTAAGCACAATCTAATAATAATATTGTTATATCTCAAAGGAAGTATGCATTGAATATTTTGGTGCAAACTAGGTTGGTGAATTCTAAATTTGTTGACATATCCAATAATAGACTTCTACCAAATCAGTGAAACCTTTTTAAGCTTCTGAGCATTATAAAAAAAAGATTAGTTGAAAAAATGAATTATCTTATTGTTATTTGTCCTAACACTTTTTTTACAGTCAGTGTGGTGAGTCAATTCCTTAATTTTTCATGTGAAGATCATTGGAATGTAGTCATTCATATATTAAAGAATCTCTTGGAAAATGCTTGTTATATGGCTCCAATAACAATACAAAAGTTGTTTTGTTATTCGATGTTAATCAGATAGAATCTCCTTTTGATAAAATATCTACTTTCAAAATATTATGTCTCGATTAGTGATAATTTGATCTTTTAGAAGAGTAAGAAGTAAAGCTTTGTGGCAAGATTTAGTGCATAAATAAAATATAAAGCTTTGACCTCAATTATACGTGAACATGTTTGGCTTAAACAATTGTTTAATGAGTTGCAATTTAGAGATGTTACTCAAATGACATTTATACATGAGAATCATGTCGCTTTTTATATTAGTTCTAATCATTTTTTTCATGAGAGGACTAAACATATTAAGATTAACTGTCATTTCATTCAATAAAAGATTGTATCTAAGCCATCAAGATTTAATTTGTTAATTCAACTGATCAATTAACAAATATTTTTACTAAATTTTTACAAAGATTTATAATTGATTATATTTGTAACAAATTTGATACATATCATTTATATGTACTAATTTATGCCATATTTTCTTTATTATAGATATTTATCCTATGTGTATTTTCTACACGAGATTAGTTTTCACTATATTCAACACTTTGCACCATAATAATTCTTGGTTTCTTTGACACTACTTGCATAGTAAAAACCTATTGGCTTTTCGATGTGATAAATGACCTCAGCTTTTAGTAACTTGGTCACCTCCTCCTTCACCACGTTCAGGAATGTTGGGCTCACTAGTTTCAAATCATCTTCTAGTAAGATTTTGTGCGTCAAAACAATTGACTAATCCATGAAATGTCATTTACGAACCAATCAATGGCTTTCTTGTTCTTTCAATGAAACACTTTTAGCAAGTCACTTTCTTGCTTATCCAATAGATTGATGGCAATAATCACAAGAAATCTCTTCTCTTTATCCAAATAAGCATACATTAAACATTTTTGGTAGATGTTTTCACTTGGTTGTTACTCATGTGCTTCTTGCTTTAATGCTACTTGTTGTGAAAGGTTAACCTCGATCTTGGTTTCTCTGAAACAACTAGAAAAGGAGGTTATAATAGCAAATATTTGAACTTTTGATTAATTTTTCCCTTTGTAGCTCTCACGACTCATGAATCTTTCATTTTATATCAACTAAACACAACCATCTGACACTTGAGCTTTACAATCTCCTATATAGGGATGACAAAAATATTCGCGTTCGCGTCCTTGAGTATTCAAAGATAAAATTTGTGGTGGATAGTTAGTACTTACGGATATTTATTATTTGTGGATAATAGATATTATAATACTCGTCTATAAATGGGTTGGATGCAGGTATTATATTATCCGTACACGTGGGTACTTATTATCCAAAAAAAATAAAAATAAAAATAGTTTTTATTAGGTTAAATTCAAGTAACATTAAAATTTAATTTATATTTAATTTTCTTTTTTTATAATTTTATTTATAAAATTTATAAAACATATATATATATATATATATATATATTCGTGGGTATGCGGATATCCATGAGTATTTACGGATTTTAAAAAATTTGTGGGTATTTTTTGAAGGGGTGTATCCGATGGTAAATGATCAAGTAATGTGTGGATTTTTTTTGCAGGTCAGATTACATATAGGCACTATTTGTGACCGATTCGAGCCGTTGTTATCTTACTGTTATAACACTGATTAAATTGCCTCACAATTCTAAGACAAGGTATTTTTTACAGTTTTACTAGTAAAAGGCTGGAGGTAAAATCAATAAAAAGAAATGGTCAAAAGGCTAAAAAGTCGACTGCCAGGAAATTTGTATAAGGTGGGTTTTGTTTTGGTTAAGTGGCTACAATCAAGAATGGCCTATATCATTCAAATTGCAAATCAAGTTAATCAACTTAAAAGAAACAATGAAGTGTTAGAATGGTACCTACATGAGTGCATCACACACTTGAAAAAAAGAAGGCTCACATTCTCTGTTAATTTAAAAAAAAGGGTCAATTTACTTTTATATTTACTTAAATGGGTTAAATTTTTTTAATATTATGAAATAAGATGAAGTCGGATGGGAGTTGATGACTACTTCAATAGGTAAAATAGTACTTATTAGTACGACTTTAGTTGAGTCAAGATAAAATTGTATGACGTATGACGACATCTTCCTTTTTTTTTTTTTAAGTCGTCATAAGATTTCAGTTTAATATTTTCTTTTGTTATAGTTAAACTCATATGAGACCTGACGTTTTTTTTTTCTTCTAACTAAAGTTATCATACCTATGAAGACTTTAGTTTGAAATATCTTTTATTATGTCAAATTGATTTTTAATTTTATTTAAAGTGTTTTTCTTTAAATTTTATTCTTATGTTTAATGAAATTTATTTTTTCTTTTTTATTTAATTAATATGATGTTTAAAATTAATTAATTAAATTAATTAAATAAATCAAGAAAAAATTGTAGTGATGGTAGTTAAAACTTGAGGGAAATTAAAAGTAATTATAGTAAAATAATTGAAATGAAAATTCAAATTTATTTGTGTGAATTAGTGTCAGAGGGTGATGACTTTCTTTATTGTCTTCAAGGTCTTTGGTTTCCTCCATGTTCAGTAGATGACTACGATGACAATGCAACTGACATAGTAAATTATTGTTCAATATTATCATCATTTTGACCATCATCATCCTTACTTTCATCATCATATCACTGTAAAGACATTTGAGGTCAATAATAATCCATAGATGGAGTTGGACCGGAAGCAAGGGTGGCAAAAATGGGTTAATCCAAACTGTTTTGACCTAACTCGTCACTAGCCCGTCCAAAACGAATTGGGTTGGTTTGGCTCCACTCTGAAAACGGGTTGGATAATAGAACCCGTCCCGCAATAAAGTGGGTTGTAGAAAGTTGAAATTCGTTATAGATGTAGAAAATAGAAATACATATTTAAACTTGAAAAGAGGAAGTTGAATGTTGCAAAAGTTCCAAAATTTCAATTAAGTAGTAATAGATGTAGAAAATAGAAATACATATTTAAACTTGGAAAGAGGAAGTCGAATGTTGCAAAAGTTCCAAAATTTCAATTAAAAAAAAGAAGTCGCCATACTTTACATGACTTACTAACCATTAGTTATTGCTAATCCTAGCTAAGTTTGATGTTGGTTAAATTTATTGTCACCCGCTATCAGGTCACTGTCAAATCATCTATTAATGTCTAGTCTTACACTCAAGATGTATATACTTCGACGTGAAAGGGATGTATTGAAAGTTTCATATCGACTAGAGATAAAACCAATTTAAAATATATATATGGATGTAAACTTCACCTTATAAACTAGTTTTGTAGGGTTGAGTTGGACTTAAAGTCCATTTCTTAATAATTAGTATAAGCCAAATCATCAAGTTAAATCTTCAACATAAAACTTGAACTGAAAATGTATAAGAATACAAATTCAGAAAAAAAAACCTTATGTTAGAACTGCAACAAAGGTAAAATGTTAGTTCAAATCAATTAAGGAGACTCAAAATAGCAAAAGACTTTAAAAGCAAAAGTAGCTACTCAAATCAACCATTTAAAAGAACATAAAAAAGAAAACAAAAATGTTAAAAATCAATCACAAAACAAACCCTAAAATCTAATTCTAACTTTTAAAACAAGAAAAGTAATACAAACAAATATTAACTAATGAATCAATTCTATTAAAGCAGTAAAATAAATCAAAGAAAGGTCCTCCTCACATTTGAGTTTGGCATTGTCTTTGATGGGGCAAGGAGTAATTTACCAATAAGGAAAACTAAAACTGGAAGCTATCTTAGACTAGAAGAAGCATATAAAAGCAAATTAAGCATACATCCGGGCACAACAAAAATGTATCAAGATCTCAAGAAAATGTTTTGGTGGCCCAAAATGAAAAAGGAAATGGCACAATATGTAGCAAAATGTCTAGTTTGTCAAAAAGCTAAAATAGAACACCAAAAGCCAGTAGGAATGCTACAATCTTTAGATATACCTGAATGGAAGTGGGATAGTATAACAATGGATTTTGTAGTTGGCCTCCCACGAACCATTCATAAATTTGATTCCATATGGGTTATCGTGGATAGGTTAACAAAATCTGCTCATTTCTTACCCATTAACATTAGGTATTCATTGGAAAAATTGACTGAATTGTACATAAAAGAAATTGTCAGGTTACATGGTGTTCCAATAAGTATTATATCTGATAGGGACCCTAGATTTACTTCAAAATTTTGGGGAAGTTTACATCAAGCCTTAGGTACCAAGCTTCACCTTAGCTCGACTTATCATCCTTAAACTGATGGACAATTTGAAAGAACCATTCAATCTTTGGAAGATTTGCTGAGAGCTTGTGTATTAGAAAATTCTGATAGTTGGGATCGATGCCTGCTCTTGATTGAGTTCACTTATAACAATAGCTTCCATTCCAGCATAGGTATGACACCCTATGAGGCATTATATGGAAGGAAATGTAGAACACCTTTGTGTTGGTTTGAGACCGGTGAGAATTCAGTATTAGGCACCAATTAACATTCTATATGTATATATATTAATATACTACACGTTTAATAATAGGCACCAATTGTTTTAATTATAAAAATAATTTTCAAAGTTTTCACTGATTATAAAGAATTAACATTCTATATATATATATATATATATATATATATATATATATATATAATATTTTATTATAATTTTTTTTTTTTATTTTTATTAAAAAAAAAAAGAGATAAAAGTACACAAAAACAATTATCTATTTTGATGAAGCATTTAATGTAAAAAAAAAAATAGTAACCAAGCGTTAAAAGCCAA
>Ga0099822_1009043_pt1 | contig 12636 bp, 7 predicted proteins | sample CowpeawhiteBW_FD_76839 | JGI IMG/M metagenome (GOLD analysis project Ga0099822, IMG submission 76839) | Root nodule microbial communities of legume samples collected from California USA - Cow pea white BW | ecosystem: Host-associated > Plants > Roots > Nodule | place: USA: California | collected... | reverse complement strand
TATAAAATATGATTTGTTGGTTTTAGGTTAACTCTTTCATATACTAGTTTATCCTTTTGTGTGATTTATGTTTTTTTTTGTGTTTTTTTTTTTTGTTGCGATGATCACATATTTGATGAAAGCAAATAAAATCATATGTTGAAAGATAATTCTAGAGAATGAGAAACTATCAATTAAAGCAGTGAAAGTTCTTAAAGAACTTTAGTAGTGATTAATTTTTGTATAAAATTTGTTGATTTAGTTTAAATCTATAAATAATATATTTTTATAATACTATTTTTCGTAATAATTATTAATATATTTTATACATGGATTGTTTATCTGTTTTGAATGAAGTATTATATTTTATATGTTTCAAATTACTAAATGTGATGTGACATCATTTATATGCATAACTTTTTTATCATAACTTTCGATAATTGAAGAACTGTATATTAATTTTCAAATTAAAAGTGATTTCGTTTTTCAAATATTAAAGTGGTATTTTTATAAAAAAAAGAAAAGTAATTAATCAACGTTGAAAGACAGATATTAATTAATGCATATAAACATATTTAAAAAACCCTTATCCCATTATCCGTCTTCAAATTCTTGCAGTCTTCTTCCATGGATAAAATTCTGTCACGTTGATCGTCTAGTACCATGTATTGCATCAGCACAACAAAAATCTTCCTAATAATAATCATAAGATGTGGGTATAAAAAATTAAAACTGTACTTGTTAATCTATTAAAAATAATAAGAAAAGTTGCATCAGTTATGACAAGTTTGAATTAAAAAAATAGTATATAACATTATGATATTTTTCTTTCATTATGTTTTTCTTTCAAACTTTCTAAATTTTTCAATTAAGTCTCTGGTTCAATATTTCAGTTACTTATGTGACTTGACAGTTATTTTATATTGTTACTTTACTTATATATGGTCACATAATGTATTGCATACTACCATAATCACAAGATCTTTGTAAAGGATTTGTTGTTTGTGAGGAACTGTATCTCGTACAATTTTTTAAAATTTATAAATAATTTTGTTGTTGTCATCCAATGGGATATATTTTTTATGTACCATAAATTTCATTATAAGTTATACAAATCAACCCTTATTGTTTGTACTAGGTGGTTGATTTTAACAAAAATAATAGGTCAAATCATATCTGCAATCTAAGTGGCGAACAATGAACAAATGAGTGAGGAACTGCATATCACTTTTTGTACATTTTTTTTAAACTTACAAATCAATCTTCTGTTTGTCATCCAATGGGATGTACTTCTTATATGTCACAAATTTTTGAGAAGCTGCGTATTACTTCTCGTACAATTTTTTAAAATTTACTAATCAATTTTTTAAAATTTACTAATCAATCTTTTTTATCATGCAATGAGATATACTTCTTATGTACCATGAATTTCATTATAAGTTCTACAAATCAACCATTATTGTTTGCACTAAGTGGTTGGTTTGAACAAAGAAAATAGGTAAAAACATATCTATGATCTAAGTGGCGAACAATGAACAAATGAATGAGAACTGCATATCACATTTGGTACATTTTTTTTAATATACTAATCAATCTTCTGTTTGTTATCCAATGGGATGTACTTCTTATATACCACGAATCTTTGAGAAGCTACTTATTACTTCTCGTACACTTTTTACAAATTTATTAATCAATCTTTTTTTTGTCATGCAACGGGATGTACTTCTTATGTACCATGAATTTCATTATAAGTTACATAAATCAACCCTTATTGTTTGCACAAGGATGCTCACTTGAAGAAAAAAAGGTAAAACCAGATATGCGGTCTAAGTGGCGAACAATGAACAAATGATTGGGGAACAACATATTACTTTTTGTATATTTTTTTTCAAACTTACTAATCAATCTTATACTTTTTATCCAATGGGATGTACTTCTTATATACCATGAATTGGTGAAAAGCTGCGTATTAGTTATTGTACAATTTTTTAAATTTTGCTAATCAATCTTTTTTTGTCATGCAATAATGTGATGTACTTCGTATGTACCATGAATTTCATTATAAGTTGCACAAATCAACCATTATTTCTTGCTCTAGGTGGCTGGCTTGAAACAAAAAAAAAAGGTCAAATCACATATGCAATATAAGTGGGGAACAATGAACAAATAAGTAGAGAATTTCATATTACTTTTTGTGAATTTTTTTAACTTACAAATCAATCTTTTGTTTGTCATCCAATGGGATATACTTCTTATATGCCACAAATTTGTGAGAAGCTGCGTATTACTTCTCGTACAACTTTTTAAAATTTACTAATCAATCTTTTTTTTTCATGCAATTGGATGTACTTCTTTTGTACCATGAATTTCATTATAAGATCCACAAATCAACCCTTATTGTTTGCACTAGGTGGCTGACTTGAACAAAAAAATAGGTAAAATCATATCTACAATCTAAGTGGCGAACAATGAACAAATGAATGGGAACTCCATCTCACATTTTGTACATTTTTTTTAAACTTACTAATCAATCTTCTGTTTGTTATCCAATGAGATGTAATTCTTACATACCACAAATATGTGAGAAGCTGCATATTACTTCTTGTATAATTATTAAAAATTTACTAATGAATCTTTTTTTGCCATGCAATGGAATGTACTTCTTATATACCATGAATTTCATTATAAGTTTCACAAATCAACCCTTAATGCTTGCACTAGGTGGCTGACTTGAACAAAAAAATAGATAAAATCAGAACTGCGATCTAAGTTGCGAAATATGAACAAATGAGTGGGGAATGCATATTAGTTTTTGTACATTTTTTTTAAGCTTAGTAATCAATTTTTTGTTTGTTATCCAATGGGATGTACTTCTTATATACCACGAATTTATGAGAAACTGCTTATTACTTCTCGTATAATTTTTTAAAATTTACTAATCAATCTTTTTTTGTCATGCAATGGGATGTACTTTTTATGTACCTTGAATTTAATTATAAATTACACAAATCAACCCTGATTGCTTGCACTAGGTGGCTGGTGTGAACAAAAAAAAGGTAGAATCAGATCTGCGATCTTAGTAGCGAATAATGAACAAATGAGTGGGAATTGCATATCACATTTTGTACATTTTTTTAAACTTACTAATCAATCTTCTGTTTGTTATCCAATGGGATGTATTTCTTATATACCACGAATTTGTGAGAAGCTGCGTATTACTTCTCATATAATTTTTTAAAATTTACTAATCAATCTATTTTTGTCATGCAATGGGTTGTACTTCTTATGTACCATGAATTTCATTATAACTTACACAAATCAACCCTTACTGTTTACTCTAAATGGCGAATAGCGAACAAATGAGTGGGGAACTACTTATTACTTTTTTGTACTTTTGTTTTTAAAACTTACTAATCTATCTTCTGTTTATTATCCAATGAGATGTAATTCTTATATACCACGAATTTGTGAGGAGCTGCGTATTACTTCTCATACAAGTTTTTAAAATTTACTAATCAATATTTTTTTGTCATGCAATGGGATGTACTCCTTATACCATGAATTTGATTATAAGTTACACAAATCAACCCTTATTGCTTGCACTAGGTGGCTGGCTTGAACAAAAGAAATAGGACAAATCATATCTGCAATCTAAGTAAGGAACAATGAACAAATGAGTGGGGAACATCATATTACTTTTTCAACAATTTTTTTAAACTTACTAATCAATGTTCTGTTTGTTATCCAATGAGATGTATTTCTTATATACCACGAATTTGTGAGGAGCTGCATATTACTTCTCCTACAATTTTTTAAAATTTATTAATCAATTTTTTTTTTGCCATCCAATGGGATGTATTTCTATTATACAATGAATTTGATTATAAGTTACAGAAATCAATCCTTATTGCTTGCACTAGGTGGCTGACTAGAACAAAAAAGTAAGTAAAATCATATCTGCAATCTAGGTGGCGAACAATGAACAAATGAGTGGGGAACTCCATATTACCTTTTGTACAATTATTTTAAACTTACTAATCAATCTTTTGTTTGCTATCCAATGATATGTACTTCTTATATACCACGTTATCTGAAATTATTCTTAAAATTAAAACTAATACAAATTATAAATTTATAAAACTAAAAGAAATTATAAATTATAAATATATAAAATTATGGAATATGAAATAAAGATATATAATTTTATAATATTTTTAATTTTTATTAGCCTTAAGAATAACAAATCTTTTGACTCTAAACGTCGTCATTATGGTAGTTTGTAATGATCTATCATGTGACAATGTGACAATATTTAAGTAGGTTATAATGTAAGTCACATAGATAACCAAAAAATCTAACCGGGAGAGGTTCAATTAAAAAGTTTTGAAACTTTAAAGATTCAGTAGACACAAGTTTGATAGAAACTCAACTAAAAGTAGAAATGTAGAAAACACATGTGTATTTTTTTTTATTGTAAATAATCATTTCAATTTTAAAAAAAACTAAATTGAAATAAATAATAATTTAAAATAATAAAAGGATAAAATAATTAAATTTTGATTAACTATCATTTGAAAGATAAAAATTGAAATGTAATAATTTCACTTTAAAATAATAGATATTTAAAAGATAAAATTGAAAAGAAAAATATATATACGAAAAAGAAGAATTCCGTTTATATATAGATAGGTATAGACGTATAATGTTTTAAAAATTTATATTTTTAGAAAATATATTTTGTTGAATGGTGCCTTCGCCCATTTATTATTGTGAGAGAATAACTCTTATTCCATAGTTAAATCTACAAATTTAACAAAGCAAGCTCTCTATTACGTGTATAATCAAATTACTACGTTTTAGTTTTTTAAATAAAACCGAACTCAGCTAAAAGAATTTATTCAACTCACCAATATAAGATTTTGAAAAAATTATTTAAATTGAACATGATTATTCTGGACCTATCTCTCTCTTTTTTTCCACATCTCAAAAGCAAGTATATCCACAAACAAAATCAAGCTCATCCTTAAATAAATTTATAAAAGAAAAAAGAAAGAAATTCAATATTCTCAGTATTGTCCCACCAAACATTATATAATCATTCTACGCATTGTCTATTTCAGAGGTAAATACATGAAGTTTGATATAAACCACCTCAAAGCATCACAACACAACACTAATATTCCATTATAAAAACACAAATGAAGATAACCCGGTGTAAAAAGTTTAGGTAAGTAAATGGTATTGCAGATTATTATATTTAGTTATAGGATCTGTGTTGTTAAAGCACTGACATTTTGAACATATCTTTCTATTCTACTATTTCACTATCTTGCATTTATTGTACAGTAACTCACATATCACGTTTTAATTGGACCCTCCACCCTGCAATCCTCAAGTATAAATTGTCATATAGTATGATATGACAATTAATTATGTACAAGTCGTAATTTTTCTGATTCGCTATTATATTAGTTGAAGGTGAGAGAATGCATACATATACCTTCTTTCGTTTTAAAGCCCACTTAAATAGCTAACATTTATTTTCTGGGTATACACAGTGGGCTCTGTCTGGTGGGCCAGGCCCATGTGGTCGCCTTATCTGAAATACGAGTTGAAGGACCAAAACTTGCAGAAATCACAAGAGAAAAGTGAAGACATGACGGTTCTTCAGTGGATTCAAATTAATAATTTAATAGACAAGGACCGGTCACTGAAACAGCAGCAAAAGGGAAAATGATAAAGAAAACAAGGAAAGAAATAAATATGGAAGTTCCTTCAACGGAAAAAAAAAAAATCTAATTTAATTTGTGACATCTTGACTGATACATAAGACAATGAGTAACGTCAGGTGTTTGAAGTAGAAGGTGAAAACCATGGTGGATAACATAAACTATAATGAACTGCGTTTCTCATCATATTTAATCAACATAAAGTAACCTAACACGTAATTTTGTAATTTGATAGCTTCCACCAAACTAATAATTAAGAATTGAAGCAGACATTCTAGTATATATGTCAGTGGCTACAAGTTGGATAGTACTAGGTAACCGAACATATATAGTTTATGCTGCAGGTGCGTAGTCGTAACTACCGTCGTCGTCGTCGTCATCACCCTCCATAGAGATAACCGGGACAAACCTCACAAAATCTCCATGCCCGTGGAAACCACTTTCTTCAATGCGAGTTGCATGATCATCGTCGGCATGTTTGTTGCAGGCAGTGAACGACATTTTTGTAAGATGGTGGAGGAAGAAGGAGAGGAATGGTAGTAGAGAATAAATGAGTAGTGGTGTGTGTTGAGTTTGAGTAGAGAAGAGAGTGGGTGGTGTTTATATAAAGGGAAGGGTGAGTGTGGAGCTCGTTTTGGCGCGAGGAAGGCACGAGGGAAGTGTGTGGATTTATGCTTGGGGTGTGAGGAAGACCCGGTCCAAGGATGTGTGATGCTGTGTTGACCAGCCACGTTGGAATTCTTGTTCACACAACTCAGCAACATGTTGGTTTTGTTGGAGCTTTGGAGGGTGACAAGGGTCGTTTAAAGTGTAAGATTAGGGTGGCAAGGGTTGGTTTAGGTTTGTGCTTTGTGTTTTAATACTCTACTTAGGTACATGTTTATATTAATTAATTAGCATGGAATCTTTATCGTTCTTTACGTGAATTAGTGGATTTTTTTTAGTGTTAGCTTCTTTCCCTTTTTGGCCTTTCTGTTGTAGCCACTGGACTGTGGCGACAAGGGGAATTAGTTCGATTTCATCATCTGTTATCTTCACCAAAAGCATCTCTTCAAATTAATTAACTTTTCCTTCTGCCTTTTATTATTCATATTATTCATAAATATGACAACTAGATTGTTAATAATAAGCATCGTAAAAAGTTTCATCAAAGCTGATTTTTTTTTTATTGATCGATAATATATGATACCAGTAAAAATATGCGTTTGAAACTACATGTCTAAGAAGTTACCTTTTGCTTAATTAACGACTTATTTCAGGCAAGTCATGATAACTCTTAAATAAGAATACATTTAACTTAAATTTTCATGGCTTCATTTAACTCTTGAATTTGTACAATACGATGACTTGAGATAATAAATATGACGTTTGGTCATAAAGTTGTGCAGCATATTGATGTTTTTTTAGGATATTTATTAAAAAAAGATTACATAAATCTAAATATGATAGAAGTGTAATTTATATAAAGAATTAATATTATTTTTAATCTAAAATCTTAAAATTATGAATTTATAAATGTTTTTTAGAACTTACAATTCCATTTGGCCATGTCAAGGAAAAGCTGGTGATCTCACGTCACATAATAGATTGAATTGCTTCGGATGTCTTCAAATTTCCCATTAGGTCATCAATTTGGAAACTGTCTTATGCTGCCAAATTCTCTACCTAACCTTCCAAATACGTCAAATTTGTCTCGGAAAAAAAATGACAGTACGGCTTTAAATTTCAATACCGGAAATAAGATTAAACTATTGTTCAAAACTTAAATTAAAGTGAGTTATAAGTTTTATTTTGATTAGAAATAGATAAAATAGATACTGTATAAGGAGAGATAGATAAGTTTTATTTTGATTAGAAATAGATAAAATAGATGAGTTTTATTTCACATAAACCTATTTATCTTTATTATCTTAAAATGTTGATTGAAAATAGTATCTTAGTGTTGAGAATATTTATTAATATCTTTTTCTATTTAAATTAGTTTTTAGAAAAATTTTCAGTTTTAAATATATGGTTCAGTTTTAGGAAATTAGTTATTATTTTAGATTAGGAGTGAGATATTTTAAATATTTTATACTTAATATTTTGTTATATTTTGCTCTATATATAGGATATATCAATAAAATACAAAAACATGTTTTTCTGTATAACATATCACATATATCTCTTATATCTTATATCTCATATTATCAAAAGCCCTAAAAATTCCAACACTTAGTATTTTATATGAATTTTTTTTTCATAACTTATTGATTCTAAATTTCTATGATATATATTTTCTTTGAAAACCTAGCAATTGTAATATATAAATGATTACAAAACTTCATTTATATTCTTAAATAATAAACTAGCACAATTTTTTTTACTAATATTAGCATTAAACTAATGTTGAATTTATGTTAGCATTCCTTAAATAATTGGTAATTCAGTTATTTAATTATTGATATAATTATAATTGATAATCTCATTTGAAATTATTTCTGACTAATGCTAACTATTGATGTAAACGTAAGGTGTGAGATATTTGCAACAATTTCTCATATACGTATGCTATATATCATGGTACAATTAACGTAGCTCCTTCGATTCTCAGCTAAGAAGATAAATTAGGTTATATATAATGCATTTAAGAACGCTCTAAACTATGGCATACATATAATGTTTCTTCTTCCTCAACTTTAGTCCTAAATAAAGAAGCTAGGGTTTTAATACATTCGCAGATTAACTTGTGACAGGAGCACGAATTGTGGCCAACATCTCTTATCTTTTAAGCTGCAGGGGCATAATCATAATCACCGTCGTCATCGTTATCATCATCATCGTCAGCTTCGAACATAGTCATGAGTTGGTACGCAAACCATTCTTGATCACAGTAAACATTATCTTCGTCATGCGAAGTTTTGTGAACCAGAGATCCCATTTTGACTTCGTACAGAAAAGAAAAATTAAAAGCGAAAGGATGGTTTATAATGGAAAGGATAATAATGTAAGAAAAATATGAACTCGCTTGGTTAATTGATTGAGGGTGGTGAGGTATATATATAGTGATTGGAAGCTTTTAACGCTAAGGTGAATTGCTTTAGAGGTTCTGGAGGGAGGAGATAGGCACGTGGAGAAATGCGCCTTAACGTTGATGAGTGCGCGTCAGACACGAGAGAACAAATCCTAGGTGGCATATTACGAAGCACTTGCTAAATCTCATAAAGTTAACATATCGAATCTATGGTAACATGGAATGGTTTTGGAAGGTAGTGGGAGAAGAAGAGTGACGACATTTGAGTCTGTGTCTACAGTGTAAAAGGATTAAGGTTCCGAAATCAAACCCTAAACCCATGCATATCGTTAGGTTTACAAAGAGATTTTACTGGAGAGATATAATATCACCTGAGCTCAATCACATCAAACATTGACACCACTCTCAATTCAAAATTTTAAGATAATGGATTTATGAGTTTTTATTTTTATATAATATTTTACTATCTCATTTTTAGCCAATGTAAGATTTAGACTCATACTTAGATTCCAAACAATTTCTCCCTTAAGTGTGAGTAAGTCTCTTCAACTACATTGGTACACTCTTCCTCTAGCAGAAACATTCCCAACCAGGAGTACTATTCTCTCTTTTGTTCCGAAATCAAACCCTAAACCCATGCATACCCATATTTTTCACCAATTAGTTATTTGGTCCTGTCCAATGATATTTTTATCACTAAACTTTATCGCCAAAAAGAAGCTGATACCCATTTTGTAGAAAACAGAGTGGAGGATAGGGTGATTTAAACTAAATCTGGAAAAAGAAAAAAGGGTGTATGATGGCATACCAAGGATAGCTTAACAACCCATGACGTGTCTCCAACATTTCTCACCCTTTTATGTCTCTTATGTACTTCCTTCAACTAAGTATTGTTTGGTATTATAAATAAATAAATAAATTTATAAGACATCAATTAATAATATACAAATTTTATTAGTTACTCATTTGACGGGAGAGATTAACTAACTAACCTAATCTGTCAAATTTTAGCAGGCTGATGCACCGTCCCGCAAACAACACTCATTTTATTCCTATAATCTAATAACATAACAATAGTTATACTTTTTATCCAGACATAAATAATAGAGTTTGAATTATAAATAGATGAAATTGTAAAATAACTAAAAAAACAATTTTTTTTACCAATTTAAATATTATTATTATCATTATTATTATTGTAGGTAAATTGTCTACTAATTTGTATACTTGAGGGGAGATGTCAATTTTTCTTTTCATAAATCAGTTGACCTTTAAGTATTACAAAATTATTTTCCATTAAGAAAAAATCTTGTTATCCAAAATGGACTTTGGTACGAAATAATTTTGAAAGATAAATATAATTCGAGTTCTAGAATGGATCAAGAAAACTCATAACTACATCGTAAAAGGACCCCACGAATGTTTTGTTTTACTCAGAAAAAATAGGACACGTAACGGAGTTCAACGGCGAGGTGGCACTCTGCACGAATGATATTAAAGAACGGATAGAGAAGGGAAGCTAAAAGAACCCGTAACGGAGAAAAGAAAACAGAAGCTGCAAAATCCTTTACGGAAATACTGTTCAATCGGAACAAAATTACAAAACTATTTATCGGTCCAATAACAAGGTGTACAGTGCAATAAAATCAAACAAAATGAAAAATACTTGTAAAAAATAAAATCCTATAATATATGTTTGAACAAGTATTGAGGAAAGTAATATTTAGTTTAAATAGGGAGTTCCTTTTTCCTAAACGACTCTGTGGAAACAGACAATTCCATACCTAATTCAATGATATTTTGGCCACTAGATACTTCGAGGAAAATTTATTTTCAGTTTTGATAAGTTTTAGGTAGATTTAAAGATAGCTAAGTATCATTTTGATTTATTCTTTTATAATTTTTTAATCCTATTCTTTACAAATTAAGAAAGATAGAATCTGTTTGAGGGTAAGGTTACAAACTCTTAAAATATGGACAAAATATTTATACCTGACGAATAGATGAAATATTGGTAATTTAGTATGAACTTTTAAATGAATAATTTAAAAAAAATAAGAAAATTCATTTTCAAAACAAACATAACTTAAAAATAATTTAATATGAAACTTTTGGTTCAAATAATTGAACTACATATATTAGAAGTTTAGTTTTGTTTACGATGTTTGACCTGTTATTTTAGTGACTTAAAAATTGAATCAGATATATATACAATTAAAAAATAAACATAGATAAAGAGTTTAATATGATTGAAAGATACTTTTAGGTTAAGTAAATAACTATGTTTTTATTGTATATAAAATTTAATTTAGTCCTCTATTTTAAAAAGTTGAAGTTAATCTCTTTAAATAAATCAATGTTAGTTTAAATACAGCTATAACTCTGGACAGCACAAAACTGCTTTTAAGTGGTTTAATAATTGTAATTACAAAATTGTTGCTGTAATAATTAAAAAAAAAAAAATCAAGTTTCAAAATTGAACATGAATTACCATTTTCCACACATTTTATGGACAATTCATATATGAGAGGTAGTGTTGGGTCTATCCCAATAAAAAATCATATAGTAAAAGTGCGTTGAAATAAATGGATGGCATAATCCGCTCAAGATAAAGCAAATAAAGTCATTTTCTTTAGGTGTCTAAAGAAAAAAAAACATCAAAAATACTTTTTTTACTATTAATATTTTTTATTAAATTAATTATAATATTATATTTAAGAAAAAAAATTCAAATTAATTATAAAATTATGTTTAAGTAAAAAAAATGTCTCAAAAAGAATATTTATTACTAATATAGTTCTATTAAATTAATTATAAGTTTACGTGTGAGAATACAAATTAATTAAATTATTATTAGTGTATGTTAATTTTTATTGGTATTAAAATTATATTTAATGAGTTAAAACATTTTTTGGTAAATTATAACTTTTGTTTATGGAAAAGATAAGGATGAGTTATCTTTATATTATATAATCAATTTTGATTCTATTTTCTTCTTTCATCTTTATGTGACTTCTCTTGTCTCACCTTATTTTTTTTTCTATTTGAGTTATCTTTTAAGATTTTGGCATATTGCATTCCTTAAATCTCATGTTGTCAGTGTGTACCAATCTTTTCATCTTCATTTCTAGTTAGTATATTTTTTTCTTTCTAGTTGTGTTGGTGTTGTTTTCATCTATTTATTAGTATTTGTATTAGAATTAGAAATGCATTTCTTTTGTCCAGTTTTATTTTTGGTAATTTTATATTTATAGGTTTTTAGAGTTTTTTTTTGCATATATTTTGACTAGAAATGAAAATTTTTCTACAAAACTATTAATTAGATTAATGTTCAGTACTTTTTGTGGATAATAAATTAATTGAAGCATAATTCAAAGTTGGGTTTTTGTAAAAAGATAATTCAAGTTTAGTGAAAAAAATACTTACTATAAATTGAAAAGAACAATAATTTTTTAATTATTTTTATTAATGAATCTTAAAATAAACTCTGGTAGGTTTGTGAAAAAGTAGAGACTTGAGATTAGAAAGAGATTTGAGACTTAAGACAATACAAGTCTACTATCAAGTTTACTTTCCTAACAACCACCAGACCCAGATTTTATTGTTGTAACTCATTCATTTTAGGATTAAACTCTCGGAACATCCTTGTTTTTTTATCCAAAATCTCAATTGGCTCATTAGATTTTAAGTCATCCCAATTGGGTCCTCATTTTTGTTAGTGCATCACGGACAATGTTAACTCTGTGCCACGTGTCAGCTTATAGCTTTCTCTATTTATTTATTTTTTATTGAAAGCATAAACGCAGAATATGATCCTATTATTGATTCTGACATCTTCATGCACATAATCACACTTTTACGCACATAAACGCACATTCATGTACATAAACATAATATAAATCATAATATTGATTC
>Ga0099822_1009039_pt1 | contig 12638 bp, 9 predicted proteins | sample CowpeawhiteBW_FD_76839 | JGI IMG/M metagenome (GOLD analysis project Ga0099822, IMG submission 76839) | Root nodule microbial communities of legume samples collected from California USA - Cow pea white BW | ecosystem: Host-associated > Plants > Roots > Nodule | place: USA: California | collected... | reverse complement strand
CAATAACAGCTCAGTCAGTAACCCACCAGAGATAAATTAAAAAACAGAAAAAAAAAAGAAAACAAAAAACTGAAAAAAAAAAAAAAAAAAAAAAAAAAACAAAAACTCCTTTTCTTTATAAAAAAAAAAAAAAAAAAAAAACCTCAATTGCATGTTTCCTTGTTCCTTGGAAAGAATAAACAAAAAGAAAGGGAAAAAGAAACTACAACAGAATGAAAAAAAAAAGACCTGAAGTATGTTTGATATTTTCCCTGCTTTCTTTGTCTGTCAGAAAGAAAAAAACGAAAAAAAAAAACAATAGAAACTGAGAGATTAAATCACAAAAGAAACCAAGAGGAAAGTATCTTAGGAGACAGAAGCAAACAGGAGACGAAGAGAAGAAAACAATTCACTCTGAATACCTAGTTATGTTCTGGCTATTGTTTTCTTATCATCATAAAATTTAGCTACTATACTACTCCCTCCTGTTATTTCTCAATCATTTGGTGTCATCTAGACAGAAGAATAAAAATAATAGTTAATAACATGCTAGGTTGTCCTCCAAAAGGCATATATAAATCAAGTGTTTTGATCCATGTGTCTCTTGTTTTCCCTCTTCTCCTCATGGTTGTGCATTTTGTAAGGGGAAATAATTAAGGGTGGTAAAGTTGCCAGCGAAGTGAGGAAGGTAATTTATGTCACTGTTATACTGCTCCTGCACGGGCTACTGTGTCCTTAGCAGATGATGGTCTGGGGCCACCGACCCTCTTAGCCTTCAACCTCACCTTATCTCTCCTTCTCTTATTTCCTATCTTTTTACCAACAACCAGACAACTTTCGTCATTTTTTAGCCAACAACTCATTCGTTTATGCATTATTATATAACTATTCTTATTATAATCTCTTCCGGTACTTTCACCACTATATAACTTTTCCTGTTATAATTCAATCTATTATGAAGTAAGATTTTTTAATTGACTTTGTGAAATTTTCAACAAACATTTCTCTCGAAATTATATATCTCAACTGTGAAACTAGACATCGATGTATTTCAATTGTACAATTGACATGAAAGTTCTTGGATTATTGGTTGGTAAAAAATATGCGAATCAAATCGTGTGGTGGTTCAGGGATAAAAAGGACTTGGAACTCTTAAAAACCTAAACGTGTTAACTAAGTAGAGACGGCGCTTGCTTGTAGATGCTGACAATATTTGTGTTGCTCTCCGATTCTATAATAATGGTAATGGTATTTTGAACTGTTTTGGTTGAAGAGATATTTTGTTAGTGATGATTAGTTTGTTGTTCCTTTTGTGAGGAAGATATATATTTGGTTGGAAAAATGTTATCGGTTTGTGACCATCTTGGTTTACTGAATGTGTCATAAATAGGGATTTGTGAAATGATGTTTGCATTGACAATGCAAGCTTGAAACATTCTTTTCCTTGGTTGTACCAAGTCTCTGTTAAAAAGGGAGTTTGGCTTGATAAGATCTGGTTCCGGAGATCAATACAAGAAACTCGCTGTTTGTCGGTCAAAAACTAATGCTATGTCACAAAAGCCAATGCAAAATTGTATGTAACACCGAAGTGAAAGCCAAAAAGTCAAAGCACAATATTTTTTGCTTTATAAAGTTGCTTCAACAAAAAATCTACAAATTCATTTTAAATTTTGTAAAGTTTCACAAAATATAAATTAAATTAATAGATACTTTATAGAAAATAACATTTAAGTTTTTTATTTTTACATATAAATATCAAATAAAAATAACTATTTATGATGTATATTGGTTAATTAGAAAAAAGTAAGCGCCCATAATAACATATACATCTATTTCTTTCCATTATCACGACACCTTCTTATAACCTGGCGTTTTGAAAAAAGATCGTACGTATATTTGAAAAATATTAAGAAAGTGAATAAGTCGTCAACTTTATTTGGAAGAAATCGTCATTTAAATGACCATTTTATTTTTAAAATGACCGTCACCACTAGTGTTATATTTTTAATGGTCTCAAGTCGGCATTTGTAAGACGATTTCAATTTTTCTTCAAGTGAAGGTACGTGACGACTTCAATTTCTTTTTAGTAAATTTCTATGCAAGTGGATACTTCCATTTTTTCGTATGTTTTTGTATTAAGTGAGTTTTTTTTTTTAAATTTATCTAGTAATTTAGGTTTTTTAATTTAATTTTTTTAAATATAAATTGTGTTTTCTATGTTTTAAAAGAAAATTAATTAAAAGTAACTTAACTTTGTAATTTGTATTCGATGTAAGATTCTCTACACATATGTATTGGTAATCTATTATATTGGGAAGAAATGACAGATGATGATGATGGGTATAGGTGAATTGACATTGGAATGAAAATGAAAGATGAAGGGTGAAGTGTGGACCATGTTGTGTGTGGCTTAGGTTTGGATAGAAGCTTAAAATTGAGACACATGATCGATGTGGGGGTACCTTGATAAGGACCCTCTTTTTAAGACACAAAATAGATCAACAATTATAACTCTTCAGGGATTTTGGCTTTACCTACATTTCAAGTTCTCAACTCAACAGGATTTTGGCTTCGACTCAAACCTATTCTTTCACCTTCTTCTCCATTTCAAATTGGAAAAGGATATTCAATTTCAACACTCTATATATTCTCCCTTCTCACATTCTACAACAACCAATAATCACACTCGTCTTCGCCACTATAATATTATGGGTATGGGTTGCAAATATCAAATTAATCATAAATAAGACAATAAGTAAATATTATTTTATCATATAATTTTGTGAAATTAAATTAAATTTAAAATTCACTTTATAATATGATATCAAAGTTATAAATTTGTCCACCTCTTAACATTATGCAAAACTAATCTATCTAGCCAATTACACTAATTTGTATCCCTTAATTTGGTCACATGGATCAATGGATTTCCAGATATATCCCCTTCAAAAGTAGACAAATTTTAGTTTTGTTTTTGGCCAAGATGAATTTGGATTCTTTTGTAGAGTTTTTTTTTTTGTTTCTCTAGTATGTCTCCATAATATACTGATTACCAGTAATTTTGACATTTTAAAATATATTAAAAAGATATTTAAAATATCAACACAGTGTATTTTTAATGCTTAACAAATAGTAACACAAAAAAATTAATAAAAAATCTGAACTCGATCAAAATAGTTTCCCAACCTCTTAATTTTTTTAAACTCTTGCGCATGCATTGGACTAAATCAATCATAGCCATTTTCTTCCTGCACCTCCATAATTTTTAATTGCACACATGTAACTTTTAAAAAAAATTTATTCTTCGTAAAATAACCTTATAATAAACTTTCCGGAATATATATGATACTTCTCAGAATGAGCTTTTGGAACAAATTTCTCATACACATGAAATTCATTTCAGAATAAACTTTCTAAAACAAGCTTTTCAAAACATATATGATACCTTTTGGAACTAACTTTTATCCGAAACGAGTTATTTCTCTTCTTCATCTTCTTTCCCTACAAATGAAAACGAGGGTGCAGCGGTTATGACAAAGCAGTGATGATGACAAAAGTGACAACAATGACATAGTGCAAAGGGTATTTTAGTCTTTTTATCGTTGGTAATAATGAACATGCAAAAAGGAAAAACTTCAGATATATATTACCCTTGTCTAAGCCCATAAAAATTAAGCAGTGACATAAACAAAAAATTTGTCCACTTCTTGTGACCACCCGATTTTGTTACTAAAACTTCCCCACAAAGCAAAGTGTATGCCAGCAAGATTTTGTTGAAGCACTCACCACATAATAAGTCTATTATGTTCAAAGTTGTCTCGATCTTCAAATAATTTTTCGGTAAAATATCTAAAATGGTTGGGGCTTGTTAACAATTTTTGGGTTCTCAATAGTAATTTTTATTGCAATTGATTAACTGAAATTTCTTGGTGCACTCCCATATTTAAATATTTGTTGAAATTATAGTTCTAAATTATGTCATCATAGATATTTCGAATTCTATAATTCAAAATGCAGAAATATTTATTTTAAATTTTTTGAATTCTTCAATTTAAAACGTAGATTTACATTCTGAGTGTACAATCCCTACTCTAAATCTTATTCTAAATTGTATGATCAATTTCATTTCAAATTATATAATTTATAATATAAATTTTTACATTCTAAAATGTATAATTCAAAATATATTTTTTATTTTGCAATTATATAATTCAAAGTATAAAATAAAAAAATATATTTTACATTACACAATCGGAATGTAAAATTAAAAATTCATTCAGAATTACAATCCGGAATATATATAATAAAAAAGCACCCAGTTTCACTAGGCGCAACACCCTTTATTTTTTTTTTCCTGTTCCCTCGTTTCTTGCGTATGAACAAGAGCTTGGCGGTGGTTGTGAGTGATTTCATCGTTAGAATCGTGTAAAGTTGAAGTTCTGGAGATGGGGTCCTTATTTTGCCTTTGCTAATTTGTTTGAGTGTTTACTCTGTGGAATGTGGTGATGGTGAGTTTTGTTTACAATTTCATGTTTCTATTTTGTGTGTTTGGATTCTTTGGCATGGCTATTGCTACCAGGTTCAAAACGGAAACTGTTTCTGTTGTAAAGGAGCGAGCGAGCAAATGGATTTTCTCCATCAATTGCTTTGGAAAACTAGAAAATTGGGCAATCTGAAGTCATGAAGTCTGCAGAGATTCTCCATGCTCATATTTTCAATATAGTAATGAGGAATGAATGACATTGAAAGGTTTTGATGCTTTTTCCCAGGTTGGGTAGTGGAAGAAGAACAGGGATGCGCGTGGAGAAGAAAGAAGATGAAGAGCCAAAAAGGTCATTTCGTTTGGTCTATGAACATGCAAGAAGAAAATATTGAGGTGCAGAAAGAAGAAGTCTTGATTAACCATGCAACAAGCCCATTAGAAAAGGAAAGGTGGGCTAGGCCCACGTCTACATAGGCCCATGTTGAGTAAGAATTTAAAAACTTTACTTTATTTTTTACTTTTACAAACCTAATATCTTTGAAATTAAGATGAGAACGAAATGATTTATGTTTAAAATGTCTCTTCTAAAAATGATTTCATGATAAAACATATAATTCTCATTATAACATAAATCTTCCATTTGTTTTCATTTTTTTTTAACAAAAGCAATTTTAAAAACAAATTTAAGTTTGACACAAAGGAATCGAAGTGCGTGAAATTTATTACAAGGCTACAGTATAAAGACTCAGGAATTACACCACCTTGGTGGTTCTTTATAGGGTCATGATATTGACACTTTAACTTTTCTCTTACATTCAGATTAAAACTTCATAAATTATTATTTCAATATAACATTCTTATTTATATTATTATAATATAATACTTTATTATGAAAAACATTTAACAAATGAATGTAGATAAAAAAAGTAGTACCAAAAGAAACTCTTTCCTTCTTTTTACACAACAGTAACACTTGGTAGTTTCAAAACTTTCATAGAATAACCCAAAATTGCAATGTAGTGCTGGAAGCATAATTCTCCCTTGTAACACACAACTTATACATCTTCCAAAAAAAATCACACTGGTCGTACCAAAAGTTACGTAACCACGAAAACTCTATCAACTTTCGTTGTTATATTTTTAATATCCTCGACCATTTCATTCAGGTTCTATTTTTTTTTTTTCCTGAAGGAGAATACTCAGTGACAATACTTAAGAGATTTTAGAACTGTTCATGCTTCAAAATTAGAATTTCTAATCAGTACCAACATTTAAATTCAGCCTTTATTGCAGATGATACTAAAATGAAATTCTAATTTTGATTAAAGAACAATATCAAAAGCACTTAAAGTAATGTACCTAAATTTTGTCCACTTTTAAAACGAAGAAAAGCCCATATCCATGTCCATATCTTGTTCTTGCGAAAAGTAGGTGTCGTGCTTCCAATTCTCGTACCAGGCTTCGTCAACCATGGAATCATCAAGCCTCCATGTCTGATCTTCAAAAATATGTTGGGGTATTTCAACACAAGCATAGCCATTGAAACGACAGTCATCCTCGTACGACATTAACAAATCACTGATGTCAAAGTCTTGAAGAACACCGGTAAAACAGTGGTTATGTTCATCTTGTGGCATGGATGCAGAAGCGTTATGGTCCCAGGTCGTTGTGATGAAATTCATCGCGTTCACCGAATCATTGCCCGGCATCATAACCTTGGTACACCTCATCGATTTCGGTTTAATCATCATCGGGTGAGGGGATTTTGAAGGATCAAGAACATCACCCAAGGAATTTTTGGTGTCGTGGCCAACAACATCGTTTTGAATATTGTGCTTCTGCTGTACCTTCTTTCTCAAATAAGTATTCCAGTAGTTCTTAATTTCATTGTCTGTTCTCCCTGGTAATCGTCCCGCAATTAGAGACCATCTATTCACCATAAGAATATGAAAAAATATTAGTTAATATATATTCTCTACGTGACCAAAAACAAATGAAGCAAAGGCATGTACAGTATAAGTAGAAGTACCTATTCCCTAAGAGTTTGTGTAATCTGATAATGAGATCTTCTTCATCAGAAGAAATGTTTCCTCTCTTAATATCTGGTTTTAGATAATTCAGCCATCGAAGTCTACAACTCTTGCCACATCTTTTCAATCCTATTACATATAAAGAAACCATCAAGTTTTGAAAGTAGAATAGTTTTGAAACTTACATGGCCGAAAAAAGTTCAGCATTTATATACCTGCTCTTTTGGAAAGCTCTCTCCATTTACCTTCTCCGTGGACTTGAACGTAGTTCATAAGAATTTTGTCTTCTTCAGCAGACCAAGGACCTCTGTTCATAGCATATTGATTCTCACAATTGGCCTTTTTTCCCATCTTCTCTACTTCTCTCACTCACTCACTCTCTTTCTCTTTATCCTTGGATTCTGAAAGGTGTTGTAAATGCTCCTTAAATACTCGCTCACTTCTCTTTTATTTATTTAAATATATTTCAGATATCTGTGCCGTGTGGTAGATGAATCAACTAAATCAGGATCACGATTATAATAGTTCTATTACCTTATTTTTTCCATTCAAATGGGGCCAGTAGTGGACTAGCAGTGATAGTGCTGTTTTTCTTAAAGAGAACAGTAATTTAAAAGGTGATGTAGTATAGTTTTGCAACATATAGAACTTTCAAATATTGTCAAATTAGGGTTTTGCTTTGTGACATTTGTAGAAGTATGAAAAGAATTTAAAGCATTGTGAGGTAATATAATAAGTGTTGGAGAGGTAGCATGATATAAAAGATTGTGATTAAAGAAAACAAGTGGGACAAAATTATGAGAATCAGATATGGAGAAAAGGATTGGGCATCAAGCCTCGAAGATGGCTAACTAAGTGGCTCAAAAATCAGAACATGGTGCTCAGTTATGATTACGCAGGGTCCCTCCAATCTCATTTTTACTTACAACACTCAAAAATCAATAATAGAACAAAGATCATTTCACTTCTACCCAGTATTTATTTTATCTTTTATCTTGTTAGTTTATTTTAGTCACAGAGTTGAATCATAATATATTTTTTTAATTACTTTTTTATCTTTATTTTTATTTAAAATTGTCAAATTATCACGCAATTTTTTTAAGTTTTAGTTTGGTTCTGATTTTTGAAAAGAATTGATTTAATCATATCTATTTTATTAAATTTTGTGAAACGAATCAAGATTTTTTAATAAAAAATTAAAATTGTTAATAATTATGATTTGTTTTTTTCATCAAAATTTGAAGTTATTAGTAATAATGTTTATTTTATTGATGTAATTAATAAAATCTTAGTCTCAATTTTAATAAAAGATTATTGATTCGTTTCAAAAAATTTAATAAAAAAATTTAAATGATATTAACTTTTAGAAAATTTGGACAAAATTAAATCTTAAAAAATCTGGAAGACTAATTTGATAATTTAAAAAAAAAAACAGAAAAGAAAAGTAATTAAACATTTTTTTTAACTTTTTAAACCAATTTGATATGATCTAATGCAAAAGTTATTCCCTGAAGCTCGTCCACCGTATCTTTTAACTTTTACCATCACTTCTCACTGATACCGCAAAGAATCAACTTAGCATCTGAATTGTGAAACTATCACCATTATGGCAAAACCATTTGGGTCTGTGTTGTTTGTTAAAAGAAAGCAACGGAGTCTAGAAAAAAGAACAGAGAACAAGATCGTTGCTGTAGAATGATAAGGAAGAGAAAAAAGAAATGATAAAGAGCCTTGTAAAGAATAAAGATTCCCTCTTTTTATGAGAAAAAAGTAAAAAGGAAACTTTGTTTTTTCAAATATTTTTTTAGTTATCATTTATCTGCTTATATAAATGCAAATTTCTCAACCTTTCTTTTAATGAATAATAAAAGTAAGTATTTTGTTTCTTTTATTTTTCTTCCTTCATCCAAACAGTATAAAAGATTTTATTTGTATATGTAAAATTGGTTTGAAGAATAATTATTCTTATGAATGTTATATAATATAACAATTAATATGTAAGATTTCGAACCCAGTACTGAATTTTTAAAACTGAATTTTTGTGGTACTGCTTTTTATTAAACATTAAAAACATATTATTTTAATATTTAAAACTTCAAAATTAGTAGTTTAGTCGGTGTAAATCTCCTTCCAGAAAGGCCAACTTATGTGCACTACGAAAACTGGAGGAATATCTAAGTAAACAGATTTTTTTTTTTTTGGAAAATTCTTAATTTTTTCTTGTAAATCTATATGTCGCCTTATCTAAAGAAAGGTTTATCACTAAAACTACCAAACACCACTGTGTAGATTATGTTAGGTCCAACTTTTGATTGGCTTAAAAATTAATTTAAAGTAAAACTGTTAAAAATAAAGTACAAATTGCTAGTTCATTTTAAGTTAAAAGTTTATTTAAAACTAAAAGTTTTCATTCTTTTTCGATTTACATTGGTTAGTTAAATGTGTAAAATATTTTTAAAAGCTGTGTAGTTAGCTTTTGTGAAAAAAAAGAAATACTTTTCCCTTTTTTTACGAAAAATAAGCTCCGTATAACTCTCTTTATTTTTTAAGAAAAAAAGTATATGAGTCAAACACTGTATGATGCAAGAATTTGTTGAGAAGTAACATAGTGACCCACATGATATTTAAAAGAACAATCTATTACCCAAATATTAGAAAGGTTATTCTGTCAAACACATGCAATTTCAGATAATTAAATTAAAACAAAAGAAAAAAAAAATCTCCCACACCTCAATATTCTAATTATAACTTCTGGTTGGCTACACATGATATTTAAAAGTATTTTATACAAAGCAAACTCTTAAAGAATAGTCGTTGAGTAAGGTCACAACTTCAGTTAAATTCCTGAACACTTTATAAGTTTCTCATTAAATATTCTTAATTTCAATGCTTTACTTCTATAATGCTTTACATTTTTTAATTTTATATTTTAATTTAAATTACATTTATTCTATTTTGTGCTTCATTTCAAGTTATATTTTGATTCTTAGGTTTTAGAACTTGTTGAGAATCGGGTTTGTTACGCTGAGCAAAAATTTGAGATGACATGCAAGTTAATTTATATTTCAATTCAATGGTCGCAAAGTTTTAATTTAACATATGATAAATTAAAACAAATAATTAAAGTTGTGAATAATATGATGATAGAAAAATAAATTACGAGTACATTACTTAACAATGAATTGTATGATTTATATGTGATAATAACATCTTTTGTTTGCAACTTGGAATGAATGACAGATTCATTCCATATGTAATAATTTCAAAGCTAAATGTTATGTCACCAATTGCACCTTTGCACATCTATTGGTATCTTGAATGTAAATGGACACATGATGCTATCGTGATCAAACATCATTTTATGAACCAACTTCAATTAATTTCATACCACATAAGTACTCATAATTTTTATATTTTTAATTAAGTGGATGTAGTTTAATTTTTCTATTAACTGGGTGGTGTTATCTTACACTTTCACGTTATTTATTTATCTTCATGGGTTACGTTATATAAAACGATGTGATTAATATAAAACGATGTTATGATTACTATTTTATTTTTGTCATTCAAAGTTTCTCTTATTTAAGAAATGAAATCAATGTTTTGAGCACGATGATCTCATTTATTGTTTAAAAGAGATAGTTTATTTGAACAACAGAGAATCGGATAAAATCTTTGTTACGTACATCCTAAACTCTTATCAAATGATTGAACTAACATGTTTCACCCTTACACATGTCATATTCAACTAAAAGTTAAACGTTGATTCTTTAATGGGACGAAAAAGTTAAATTGCTACTTTACCAGAACCCAGGGTAAACTTTGATTTGAAAATCATCAATACAATAATTTAGAATCAAATGATGAAGGATTAAATAATGCAAATAGTACATAAAAAATTAATTAAAACCTTAAAATGTTTACCCTTCTTCTCAAAATCTCACTCTGAATTCCATGTTTAGTCTCTTACCAAACCTTATTTTACGCTACCGTTTTACTGTTTTTGTCTTATTACTACAAATGAAAAAACCATCGCACGCACATCGATAGTACTCTGGTCGGTAATTTTCGAATTCTCCCCTGTAGACATTTTCTGCTTTGCTTTTTTTATCATTCAGTTTGCTCCTTCCTCCAAATATGAAGACTTTTTACTTCTTTCTTTCTCTCTTTATATATTTCTTCTTTTATTCCTTTACTCCTTTATCAGGGTAGTGTAAAAATTAAGGCTTTAAATGTAATTGACGATGGTCATGGTCAAAAGCAACTCTTTTGCACGAATTCCTTGTGTTTGCGCGTGATCGATTTTACCGATGATGTTCTAAAATGCCAACTAATTCATACCATCATTCTTTCTATCATTCCACGTTAAATTGAACGTGTAGCATCTTCCTTTTCTACCATTCTCTCCGATTTTTAATGTTTTTTATTTACTAACCAAATATATATTGGAAAAAGTAAACACCCAATTTAAATTTAATTAATTAGTTGCAATAAGAATCTTTCCTTATCGGGAAGTTAAGAAAAGAACGTTACAAAGGAAAAAAAAATACAAAAAGACTGAAATAAAACTATGGAGTGAGCATAGAGGATGAAAGTAAACAAATATACGAAACATATTTCTATCAAGTGAAAACAATTCTCTATTCTTTTTGTAACAAAAAAAAGTATTATTTTCAATTTTTTATACTATAAAAATGATTTAATTTTAAGCAACGTCTTGTATTCTTTCCATCACACCACATAAATGACTGCTACCTATTCAATTCCTTACTAATCGAATAGAACATGTGATAACTGTTACTACTTTCTTGAAAAAACTCTTATATAGAAATGATATAGTACAACCTATAATATTTTATAACATTCACTGTCATAAATTAACGGATATATTAGACATAAATTCTTCTTCTTCTTTTTTTTGTTTTTTGGAATTTATTTCGGTCCTAGAAAATTCCAGCTTTCTACGTGGTTCCTGATTTATACCATATAAAACACTACTCTACTTTTGTCCATGGTTTGACCAATGTAGAACAACAAATGTAACACTATATAGATGGCGAGGATCGAATTGTACACATACATTGTCTACTTCCAATTCGATCCGCAACAAAAAAATTTAACTACAGATATCTATGAATATCCACAAATATTTATAAAAATATTTTATAAATTTTTAAAATTAAATTTAAATAAAATTACAAAAAAATGTAAAATAAAATATAAATTAAATTAAATTGATCTAATAAAATAAAATTTTAATTAAATTTAACTTAATAAAACATAATTTTAATTTTAATTTTTTGCGGGTAACAGATATCACGGGTACAGATAGTATGATATTCACACCCGACCCGTTTACAAATAAGTATTAAAATACCTGCAATCGCAAGGAATAAATACTTGTGGGTACCACCTATCTGTTGTGGATTTTATCCACATATACTCATGGACACAAATATTTTTGTCATTCCTACTATGAACCTTTTTCGATGAGCTTGCTTGAACTTTATTAGGAGAGTTGTCCAATTTCTAAAACATGGTTTCAAGAATGAAGAATCCAACCATGACATCAACCAAACTAATACGAAAAAAGTCATGCTTGTTTTCTCTCGGTAGATATTCTCATCGATTAAGAATAATGTTAATTTATAATATCACAAATCAATTTGTTGAAAATAAATAAAACTTAAGCTCATTCATTTTTTTTAATATTGCATATGAGATCTTATCATAATGAAGATTATTGTTGGGTCTATCAAGTCATTTCTTATTTAATAAACTTAATAAATTTTTTTATAAAAATAAGATGAATAGTTGGTTCAATATTAATATATTTCATTTTTAATATGATAAAAAAAATACTAATATAAAAACTTTAATTGTGTTAATTCTGTCCAAATTCTGTTAATGATTGATGTAGCTAATGATATATTTAACCTTTAATGACTTTTACATGTGTTTATCAAAGAAAAAAAAAGTAATTTTAGTAAATTAATTCTTAAGAGAACTTGTACATTAGAATGTTGTGTTTTTCTCTTTTTTTTTTTTTTTTTTTTTTTTAATTTTAAAAAAAAATCTTTTTTTTAATTATTTTTTTATTTTTAAATAAAATTTTAATATATATTTTATTATTTATATTTTTATAT